>ERZ1643246.253-NODE-253-length-70201-cov-45.193240_pt1 | contig 70201 bp, 78 predicted proteins | sample MGYA00579265_ERZ1643246 | MGnify/ENA primary metagenome ERZ1643246 (study PRJEB29033, sample SAMEA4952261) | chicken gut metagenome | biome: Broiler Chicken; feature: Gastrointestinal Tract; material: Caecum | place: Ireland | collected 2018 | study: Broiler... | reverse complement strand
CCGTTACGTGTCTGAAGCATGTACAGTTTACCGTGCTCTACAGTAAACTCCATGTCCTGCATATCTCTGTAGTGTGTCTCCAGTGTGTGGCACACTTCGTTGAACTGCTTGAATGCTTCCGGGAATTTCTCCTCCATCTCGGAGATGTGCATCGGTGTACGAACGCCGGCAACAACGTCCTCGCCCTGTGCGTTTGTAAGGAACTCACCGAACAGTCCTTTTGCTCCTGTAGCCGGGTCACGTGTGAATGCAACACCTGTTCCACAGTCGTCTCCCATGTTACCGAATGCCATCATCTGTACGTTGACAGCTGTTCCCCATGAATACGGGATATCGTTGTCGCGGCGGTATACGTTTGCTCTCGGGTTATCCCATGAACGGAATACAGCCTTAACAGCGCCGATCAGCTGCTCTTTCGCATCAGACGGGAAGTCTGCGCCGATCTTCTCTTTGTACTCAGCCTTGAACTGTCCTGCCAGAGTCTTCAGATCGTTAGCGTCAAGTTCAACGTCCTGCTTCACGCCTTTTTCTTCTTTCATCTTGTCGATGAGCTCTTCGAAGTACTTCTTGCCTACTTCCATAACTACGTCAGAATACATCTGGATGAATCTTCTGTAGCAGTCCCAAGCCCAGCGCTCGTTGCCTGATGCAGCTGCCAGCGCCTCAACTACTTCTTCGTTCAGACCGAGGTTCAGAATCGTGTCCATCATACCCGGCATGGAAGCTCTTGCACCGGAACGTACGGAAACGAGAAGCGGATTCTCTTTATCTCCGAATTTCTTTCCTGTGATCTCTTCGAGTTTTGTCATGGCCTCCATGATCTGTCCCATGATCTCGTCGTTGATCTGTCTGCCGTCCTCATAGTACTGTGTACAAGCTTCTGTTGTAACAGTAAAGCCCTGCGGCACCGGGAGTCCAAGTCCTGTCATCTCGGCGAGGTTAGCACCTTTTCCACCAAGAAGGTTTCTCATTGTTGCGTTACCTTCTGTGAACATATAAACCCATTTTGTTGCCATGTTCCAATGACCTCCTCAAAAAATTTGCAAATATTTCCGTAATATTTCGCATATAATATTTTAATGGTTTCGGGGGCATGCGTCAAGCGTTTTGTCGGTAAATGTACACAATCTTTGTCTCGTTTTTTTGTATATCTGCGATACTTTCAGACTGTTGATAAAAATCACCGGCAGGGCTTTCCTGCATCCGGTCATACGAAAAGCTTGAACAAAGCGATCCCGATGGAACCCACCGCGACGATACGTTTCAGCAGATTCTGGTTGATCTTCTCCGCATTCCTGCTGCCCCAAGTCACGCCGATCCCGTGCGCGGTCAGAACCGGCACAAGAAGAAGGAACATTTCCCTGTTATCCGACGCATGCCAGAGATATCCGGCCGCCGCGGGCAGTGCGATAAAAACGGAATTGAAAAGGGACATCCCCACTGCCGTGTGCGCGGGGAATCCAAGCAGAGTGAGGAGCGGCATCACAAGGACCGGACCGCCGGCGCCGGACGCCGCGCAGACTGCTCCCGTCACGATCCCCAGCAGGAAATAGAATGCCATCCTTCCTGCGGAAAGGACCGCTGTCCCGGCATCCGCCCCTTCCTTTCCACCGCGCCTGAGCAGAATAGAAACACCGGAGATAAGCACCACTGCATAGAGGATGATCTGCATCACATCCTCCGGGATCAGGAGATTGATGCGGACACCGGCCAGCGCGCCCAGAAGGCTCCCCGCCGACAGGACCACAGCCAGACGGACCGCCAGATTGCCGGCCTTATAATAAGTCACGGCTCCAAGGATGCCTGAGATGAGAAACGCGGAAAAGCTCAGCGCGAGTGACTCCGCCGGCGGCATCCCGAGGAATCCGGTATAAAACATGGGAAGCAGGAAGCCCGCGATCCCGGTCAGCCCGATGCAGGCGCCCACTGCAAGGTTCAAAAGGAGGATCAATGCAATATTCATGATATTTTCTTCCTCTCTGCCGCTGTGTCTTCCCCGGTCTTTTTCATTTCTCTGTCCATATATTCTGCTGCCTCTGCCAGGATCTTCTCCTCATCAAGAGTCAGGACCTTTCGGTCTTTCATCAGCAGTTTTCCATTTACAATGCTGTCGCACACATCCCCTGCCGTCACACACTCCAGAAGCGTATTGACCGCATTTCCCGTCGGATAAAGATGGGGCTGCAGCATCTTTATAGTGATAAGATCCGCCTTTCTGCCTGCCTCGAGCCTTCCTCCGTCTTCCCCCATAAGACGGTATCCGTTCTCTGTCGCCATCCTGAGGATATATTCCGCAGGCATGACCGCAGGCTCATTCAGCCGGCTTCCGTACACGACGTTCATGACAGACCGGAAGATCTTCATCTCATTCCACAGGCTTAGGCCCCCGTGTGCAGCTCCGTCTGTCCCAAGTCCGATGCAGATACCCTTCTCTCTCAGAGAGGGAGTATCCGGCGCGCCTTTGCCGCAGTTGCTGAACGGGCAGTGGCACACTTTCACATTCCGTTCCGCTAAAATCTCTTTCTCTCTCTCAGAAAGAAGAAGACAGTGCGCCGCGATAAAGTCCTCATCCAGGATCCCCATAGAATCCAGGTATTCAAAGGGCCGCATTTTTTTATTTGTCAGGAAATAATTGACTTCCCCGGCATACTCATTCATATGAGCCTGCAGCCTGGCCCCGCGCTCCTTTGCGCGCTCCGCCGCTCTCTGATTCAGTTCGTCCGAACAGGAGATCAGGGAGCGCAGAGAATATGCCACTTTGAGATTTCCTCTTCCGTTGTATGAGTCATACAGGCGGTCTGTCTGGGCGACCGCTTCCTCCGCTGTCTGCGCGATCGAATCCGGGAGCCCTTTCTCATCCATCGTCGATGCTGAGAGAAGACCTCTCAGACCGGAGCGCACGTACACCTCCGCCGCAGCTTCCATGTGGTAGCTTCCCGCGTCGACGAAAGCGGTAGTTCCGGATTTGATCATCTCCAGAGCTGCAAGAGACGCGCTCAGCTCCATCTTCCGGTCTGTCAGCGTACTCTCAAAAGGCAGCATGATCCTGGTCCAGATCATGGGCAGGGCATCCAGAACTTTTCCCTTGAGGAGCTGCTGCCCGGTATGCATGTGGCAGTCCGCAAGCCCCGGCATGACCAGTTTTCCCGTCCCATCCAGCCGTTCCTGTGCTTCCATGGCAAGATCCCCGCCGCAGAAGGGCCGGACGTCTTTGATGATGCCATTCTCTATTTCCACAGTCTGGCCGCTGCGCACTGTCCCGTCCGGGAGCAGCACCGCGGCATCTGTAATAAGCAGATCAAGCATTCTTTCCTCCTCCTTGTCAGATTGTTCCCGTGATCATCATGACGACCTGCGCGATCACGGCCGAACCGATAAATGTTCCCGTCATTACAAAAACACCGATCAGGATCATCTTCCATCCCTGCTTCAGGAAAGAGCGGATCTGATCACTGATGGAGATTCCCGCATATGCCCCCACCATTGTGAGCGGTGCAGTAAAATTGATCTTTCCGGCCGCTTCAATGACAAACTCTCTGCACGGAGAAATCGGACAGGCCGCCAGAAGACCGATAATGGAAACATACGCCACAACAGGGAGCTTCAGCGGGATCACCTTGCTGACGGCAACTCCTGCCGCGGCGATCACGAGAAGGACGAGGATCCCCGGGAGAGATTCCATAAATCCCACTTCAAATCCGACAAAATTAGCGAGTGCGATCCCCAGTCCGGACAATACAAACAGGACAAGCCATTCCGCATATCTCATGATTTCTTTTCTCCCTTCTTTTTCCTCTTTTCACCAAGTCTTCCGATCCGCGGTTCCAGGAAATTGTACAGTACATTACACAGCGGAAGACCGATCAGAAGCGCCATGTAGATCCCATCAATGCCTGAGATCGTCTCACTGGCGCTCGCCAGTGCCGAAATCTGATCTGCCATTGTCGGATAGATCGCCGTCAGCGACGCCACCGCGCTCGCCATCAGGATCCCCGCTCCCACGCCGGACGCCATTCCAAGCGCATAGGGATGGAAAATATTGAGCATGGCGATCACTGATACCATGAACCCGAAGTAGATTGTACCGATCATGCCTCCAACAACATAAATGGAAAGGCTTCCTCTCGCCTCCGGCGAATCCGGTCCGTACACATCGGTGATCAGCGCCAGATTTGATTCTCTGTTGATCGAATGTGTCGCTCCGACCGCCTCCCGTTTCAGGCCGAGAAGAATGGCGAGCGGCATTGCCAGAAGGATCGTGCCAAGATTTCCGAACTCCTGAAGAAGGAGCGCAGGCCCAGCAGAGACAACAGTCTCAAGGCTGGCGCCCGCGTTGATCCCCAGCTTTGCGATAAAAGGACAGATGGCGACGATAACAAGCTTTGATGCCGCCTTCACCTCTTTTGTTTTCACAATTTTTGTCACCTGCGGTCCCGAGAGCACTCCCATGATCAGTGCATAGAAGATCGGGAACAATATAAACTGCCCCGGTCCCAGCGGGATCTGGATCTGACCGATCGAATCTGCGATCAGAATGAACAGCAGCGCCAGCAGATAAATTTTATACTCTGCCTTCAGCCTGCTCCTCAGCGATGGATAGACGAATTTGTCCATTACTCTTCCTCCTCATTCTCTTTTCTTTTGTCACTATATCTTCCGGCTGCAAATGTCACATTTCTAACAGGCGGAAACCGGATTGCGGTTTTCACTCCAGTCTGCGCGTTCCGCAGCCGCATGTGTATTTTAGCGGGTCGTCTTTCCACAAAAAAGGACAAATGGGTCTTTTTTTCATTCTTTTTTCCGAATATAATAATGTTGTATTGATCCTGCTTAAAATACCGGAACCATGCCTCGTGAAAATATGTTTGAGGAAATAAATTTAAGAAAATACATTTAATAAGCAAATTTGAGAAAATATAAAAACGATTCGAGAGGGGATCCCTATGACTTTGGAAGAGCTGATCCGGGAAGTACCGGATCTGGAAGAATATGTGAGATATATGCCGGAAGAATTATGGCAGCGATACACGATCCGCGTGTATCCGCCCGGGACGATCATTCACCAGAAGGATTATACGCTTACTTCTTTCGGACTCATCGCCAAAGGCGAGCACCGCGTCATCAATGAATTTCAGAATGGCAATGTCTACATGATCGAGAAGAACGAGCCGATTGATTTCGTCGGAGAGGTAGCGATCCTTGCTGGCATGGAAAAGACCTCCGTCACCATCGAGACTCTGACAGAGACTACCGTTGTCTTTTTCTCACGGAAGGACTTCGAAGACTGGATCTCCAGAGATATCCATTTCCTGCGCCTCGTAGCACAGAAAGTTGCGTACAAACTTTATCGTTCTTCCTACAACCGGGGAGCCCGCCTCTTCTATCCGCCGCATTTTATCCTTCTGGATTACATACTGAAGGCAGCCGCTTCCATGGAGATCGAGAAGAAGCAAGAAATCATCCTTCCGAAAACCCGGCAGGCTCTCTATGAGGAATGCGGCATCACAGTCAAGACGATCAACCGCACTGTGAAGAAACTGAAAGAGGATGGACTGATCTTCCTGACACACGGAAAGATCAGCATGACGCTGGAGCAGTACCATAAGGCGCAGAAAGCAATCCACCATTATGTCAATTATGAACATTGGCCGGTATGACGAAATCACCGGAAGCGCCAATAAGCACGTGCTGAGATTATAAGCAGACGTCATAGTATGAAGAGGCATATTCCGGGATCTCAGGCCGCCAGGGTCTTATAAGGCATCTTTTGTAATTGCTGACAGCGAGCCAAAGTTCGGGCCGGCCCGGGTTTTGGCTCGCTGTGGTCCTAAAAAGGCTTCGGCAGGACTCAGTGAGAACTGAGTCCCGCCGAAGCAGTCTGTCACATTTTCATTGATTTTTTCGTTATTCATTCTATTGTCCAGCCGGAATTTTCCAGATTCTCGAGTGTTGCATCCAGAGACAGCTGCGTGATATTCTCATCGCTCACCGGGAGAAGCCCCTGATCGATCATCATTTCCAGAGTTTCTTCATCTGTGGGCATCACAATTTTTTCTATGATCTTCCCGTCCTTCTGTTCTGTGCTGTACTCGATTCCATCCAGATCTGCATAGACCTCTTTCGCCGCTTCCACCGTACTGTTGACCGCATCGATCTCTTCTTCGGTATAGCCGGTCAGGTCAATGACAGATTCCTGGGTAATCTTAGTGACCGTATCCCCTTTCGCATCAAAGACCATGGACATCGTCACTCCGTTCTGTTCGATCGTTGCCGTCGCCGCATTCTGCACCTCTTCCTGGCTTCAGGCAGTCAGACCGCTCATAAAGATACATGCCGCCAGAACACATACTGATTTCTTCATCTTCTGTTTCCCCCTTCATATATTTTTCTGCAATTTTATCATGAAGGGCAGGAAGATTCAATTTTTCCATGCATTTTTATCATTTTTTCAATCAAATCAACATTGCTGCAGCTGTATTTTTTAATATTTTCCTGCGGACACAGGCTTTTGTATTTAGAAGATGGTTTCTTTTAAACGGTATACTATCACTGAAATTACATTTTCAGGAAAGCGCGGTATCCTTTCACCGCCTCGTAAACGTCCGCCTTGCTTGACACCTCATAAGGCGCATGCATGTTCAGCACTGCTACTCCGCTGTCGATAACTTCCATTCCGTAATTTGCCATAATGTATGCGATCGTTCCGCCGCCGCCCAGGTCGACGCGTCCGAGTTCTGCGAACTGATATGCCACGCCCGCATCGTCCATCGCTTTCCGAAGAGCTGCGATATACTCCGCATTGGCGTCATTGGAACCGGATTTGCCACGGCTGCCGGTAAACTTGTTAAAGGTCAGTCCATTTGTAAAGAAGGCTGAGCTTCTCTTTTCAAATGCCTCGGCATACATCGGATCGTAGGCAGCGCTCACATCGGAGGAAAGCATCCTGGAATTTGCAAGAGCGCGGCGGACCTTCAGATCCGACTCGCCTTCTGTCAGGGCAATCAGCTCCGCCACCGTGTTTTCAAAGAATCTTGAGTGCATTCCCGTTGCTCCCACGCTGCCGATCTCTTCTTTATCCACAAGAAGACAGCAGCCGGTCCGCTTCGCCTCGGTGATATCCAGCATGGCGAACAGAGACGTGAACGCGCACACACGGTCGTCCTGCCCGTAGGAAAGGATCATGCTGCGGTCAAGACCGCAGTCTCTCGCTTTGCCTGCAGGCACGATCTCCAGCTCCGCGGAGGTAAAATCGTCTTCATCCATGCCGTACTTGTCTTTCAGCAGGCGAAGAACATTTGCCTTGATGGCATCCTTCTCTGCCTCTGCTCCTTCGCCGGCCGCGCTATCGATGGGGCGGTTTCCGATGAGCAGGTCCAGCTTTTCTCCCTCAATGACCTTGGAAGCCTTTTTCTCCATCTGCTCCTGGGCAAGGTGTACAAGCAGATCCGTGATCACGAATACCGGATCATTTTCTTCTTCTCCGATACTTACTTTTTCTGTCGTGCCGTCCTTTTTCACGATCACACCGTGAATGGAAAGGGGCTGAGCCACCCACTGATATTTCTTGATGCCGCCGTAGTAATGCGTGTCAAGATATGCAAGTCCTTCGTTCTCGTAGAGCGGGTTCTGCTTCACGTCGATACGCGGGGAATCGATGTGCGCGCCGAGGATATTCATTCCCGCCGAGAGCGGCTCCTCGCCGATGCGGAAAAGCGCAAGCATCTTGTTCATGTTCACCGCATATACCTTGTCCCCTGCCTTCAGCTTGTCTCCTGCTGCCAGCACTTCTTCGATACTGCGGTAGCCTGCCGCCTCCGCCATGCGGATGCTCAGCTCCACACATTCACGCTCGGTCTTGCCGGCATTGAGGCAGGATTTGTACTTTTCATTGATCTCGTTCAGTTCAGCGAGCTGGTCGCTGCTGTATGTGTTCCAGATATTCGTCTTCATAATAAACCTCCTTCGGGGACGTAGTAAAATTCAATTCAGCTACGTCCCCGATTAAACTTCACTGTGTCCCGGATTGAATTTTGCCCTGTCCCTTTTTGACTATTTTCCCATTATACATCTTTTTACATACCGATACAATCTCTCTGTTTTTCTTTTAGAAATCGATAGTTCTCCCTGCAGTCTTTTCTTATATTTTTCACGCAGCGCAGTATCTTCGATAATTTCTTTCGGTGTTTCCAATCCCAGCAGATGCGCCTCCTGGGCGATCACAGCCAAAGCTTGTTTTTGCTGTTGGGCTAATACTTCTTCAGGGATGTCGATAAATACATACTTTAAGCCTTTACTGTGAAATTCAAGATAATCCTGAAAATCTGTAAACTCTGATCTATATACATTTATTGCGTTCGGATGTATTATCTGGTTCTTTTCCGTTTCATATTCTTTTAAACTTGAAAATCTATACTTCAGGGGATTTTTTACGATATTTGCGTTTACTGGATTCATATGAATATATCTCATGCAATTCCAGAAATACTGTGCTGTTTCAACACATTCACTTTTAAATCGATTTTGAAAAACATGACCATTGCGATTATGTTTATAGTTATAATATTCGGCGAATTCTGCCAAGACACTGGCCAAATAACCTGACATAACTTTTAGATCAGCACGAAGTAAAAGATGAAAATGAGTAGACATGACCACATAAGAGTATATTTCAACTTCGTACTTTTCCTGATACTTTACGAGAAGTCTTTTGAAATTATTTTTCTCCCTCGTTTGATTAAAAATGCGTTCGCTGTTAATTCCTCGTCCTATTACATGATATAGATTTGTACTGCTTTTCGTTCGTGCAGCCCGCGGCATCCCATCACTCCTTTCGGCACTCTGGGACAGGGCAAAATTCAATCCGGGACACAGATTACATCATTTAGGGACACAGCAAACTGCATTTCGGGACATAGCTATCTTTATTCGGGGACGTAGTGAAATTGCATTTCACTACGTCCCCGAATAAAATTACCACTCGAACTTTTTCTCGAAATATGCTTTCAGATCTTCGATCTTCACTCTCTCCTGCTCCATCGTATCTCTGTCGCGGACGGTCACAGCTCCATCTTCTTCAGACTCAAAGTCGTAAGTCACGCAGAACGGAGTTCCGATCTCGTCCTGACGGCGGTAGCGTTTTCCAATGTTTCCGCGGTCATCGTACTCGCAGTTGTAATACTTGCTGAGCTCTGTGTAGATCTTCTCTGCGCCTTCTGCCAGCTTCTTGGAGAGCGGCAGCACGCCGATCTTGACCGGAGCGAGCACCGGATGGAAGTGAAGGACGGTTCTCATATCCGGCTTCTCTTCTGTTCCGATATTTTCCTCATCGTATGCACTGCAGAGGAATGCAAGCACCATACGGTCAGCGCCCAGAGACGGCTCGATCACGTACGGAATATATTTCTCTTTTGTCTCATCGTCAAAATAAGTCAGATCCTGGCCGGACACGTTCTGATGCTGTGTCAGGTCGTAATCTGTACGGTCAGCGATTCCCCACAGCTCGCCCCATCCGAACGGGAAGAGGAATTCCACGTCCGTAGTTGCCTTACTGTAGAAGGAAAGCTCCTCTTTATCGTGGTCGCGGTAGCGTACTTCATCGTCTTTCAGTCCGAGAGAAGACAGCCAGTTCAAACAGAAGCTCTTCCAGTAGTCGAACCACTCAAGGTCTGTGTCCGGCTTGCAGAAGAACTCAAGCTCCATCTGCTCAAACTCTCTTGTACGGAACGTAAAGTTACCCGGTGTGATCTCGTTGCGGAAGGATTTTCCGATCTGAGCGATACCGAACGGAAGCTTCTTTCTGGATGTACGCTGTACGTTCTTGAAGTTTACGAAGATTCCCTGCGCGGTCTCCGGACGGAGATACACTGTATTCTTCGCATCTTCCGTTACGCCCTGGAATGTCTTGAACATCAGGTTGAACTGACGGATATCCGTGAAATTGTGTTTTCCGCAGGTCGGACACGGAATCTGATGCTCTTCGATAAATGCAGTCATCTGCTCCTGAGACCATCCGTCAACAGAGCCTTCCAGCTCGATGCCCTTCTCCTCACAGTAATCCTCGATCAGCTTATCTGCGCGGAAACGCTCATGACATTCTTTACAGTCCATCAGCGGATCGCTGAATCCGCCGAGATGTCCGGAAGCCACCCATGTCTGCGGGTTCATCAGGATCGCACAGTCAACACCTACATTGTAGGGATTCTCTTGAACGAATTTCTTCCACCATGCTCTTTTCACATTATTCTTCAGCTCCACACCGAGGTTGCCGTAATCCCATGTATTCGCAAGACCACCGTAGATCTCGGAACCGGGATACACAAATCCTCTTGATTTTGCAAGCGCCACAATCTTATCCATTGTCTTTTCAACCATTTTATGTTCCTCACATTCTTAATTTCATCTTAATCGGTACTTATTATAACGGCTGCATGCTGTTTTTTCAAGGTATTTCCCTCCACTTGAAAGGGGATTTCCATTTCCTGTCTCTATATCCTCCCATATTGCTTATAATAGGAACTCTCATAAATGAAAATCCCGCATTTTATCTTTATATTTTCCCCTGTTCACAGCAGCGTCTCCAGTATCTCCAGTGACTTAAACTTCTTATCCACATACCTTTCCGTCAGCCGCTTCATGACCTTCCCCAGCTGGTCCATCACTTTATCCGTCACTGTAAATGTATAAAGTTTCTCTATTTTACTGCTCTCAATATATTGCATGCTATATAAAGTGGAGTTATCGAGGACGATCCCGTCGATCACATCCCCATCACATTCACTGCATATGAGTCCGCCCTTGGCTGCGCTGAACACAGCCGGCCTGTCTGTGCTCCCGCACTGGACACACTGGAACACCTGAGGCGCCTGTCCGTTGATGCACAGTGCTTTCAGTTCAAATATGTACCGTATGAGCAGATTCGGGATATGGGGATTGATCAGCGCCCGCATTGTCTGGTAGAGCAGCTTCAGCATTTCCCTCTCATCATTGAATTCTTTTGTATAATAACTGGCAAACTCGAGAAAATAAAAGCCATAGTAAGCTCCGATCACATCTTCTCTGAGCTCGGCAAAATAGTTGGAGATACTTGCTGACTGAATCGTGTATGATGTCCTGCCTTCATACATGGTAAACTCTCCGAAAGAAAATGGATTCACCGCGCCGACAAGGGGGCTGTTCGGTCTTCTCGCCCCCTTCGCAAACGCGGAAATCTTTCCCTGTTCTTTCGTCAGTATGACGACCCTTCTGTCATATTCACCAACCGGCGCTGTGGAAAGCACCATCCCTGTAAGTACGATCTGATTCACATTGTTCCTTCCTTCCGTCAGAATCTGTATTCCCCGCCGCGGACATTTCCTTCTGCCGGATCCCTGCAGATTCACGGCTGCTTCCTGTCCCCGCAGCACTCTGCTTCTCTTTCAGACCCGCTCTGCCGCCGGACTGCTCTGCCTTCATTTTATAGTTAAGATAATCTTCAATGCTGCCCGTCGCCATGAACTGGTCCCAATATGTTTCTCTCATCGGCTCACCTCTTCTTAAGTGTTATACTTTTAGGTTCTCCGATTCTGAAAAGCACTATACCCCTCAAAAAATACCAGTTCTTTTTCTGTACAAGGCCTTGACATTTGCTGCGTCTGACGTATTCCCGATTTTCTTTTTCTATCTTACCACATCCGGCAGATGTATCAAAGCCCTGCATGACATCTATTATTTTTAAGCCGAATTACTGGAAGCAGGCAAAATAATCAGGCGGCGTCCGTATCCTCTCAGCCGGCCGGCAGACTTCTATCCATGATTTACATCATCAAAACAGCAGACAGGACCAGCCCCAAAAGGGCGGTCCCGCCTGCTGTTTACGTTTATCTGTATACCGTATCTCACTTAATTCAGATCCTGAAGCTTCATCTTCTCCAGTTCCCGTCTGCGCTTTCTCTTCTCTCTGCAGGCAAAATAAATAGCAAGCAATACAATCGTGGGGATATTTGCCGTGATAAATGCTGCAGCGATCGTTGTAAATATCTCCCAGCCGCCCATCGAGTCCGTGATCACCACGCTGAATACAGCCAGCAGTGAATACAGAAAAGTAAGCAGCGGCAGGAGCAGCCCCGGCCACCAGCTCTCCCGCCTTGAAAGAAAAATCTGCAGAAGAATGCCTCCCACACAGACCGCCAGTATGACAATCAGAGATATATAAATCATTGCGGTACCTATTGCCATTTATGTTCCTCCTCTCCGCTCCTTCTTGTACTCCCCGATCAGAAGCTTCGCCGTCTCCAGATCCAGCTTCTCATTGACCGCCAGACGCTTGATCAGTGCAATATACGGCTCGCTCTCCACATCCTCGCTGATCCTGATTTTCTGGATCAGCTTATCCAGACGCAGCCGTACTGTCGGATAAGTCACGTCGTACTGCTTCGCGATCTCCTTGAGAGAGCCGGAGGCAAGAAGGAAATTCTTGATAAATGTTACATCTTCCGGGTCAAGATTTACCATCCATTCCGGCACGATCTCTATGGCCATGAGAGCACCTCCTTTAATATAATTAAATATAATATTGAATTTTATTAAAGTCAATATTGTAATATATCTTTTATAATATTGTCATCATATGTATTCCTGTCGGCCTGCCCCTGCCGCCGGACCTTTTTCGATACAGAGATCTCCTTCCATTCGGAAGTCCTGTTACAGTGTTTTGTAATCCTGATCTACAATACGGCTCAGAACCACACATACGATGATCAGGATGACCTCTGCCGCCGCGACTATATATACAGGAGCAGGAAATAATACATATCCGAACTTCGTAAGGACTTTCCCTGCCAGCACAATCACGATAAACACACCTCCGGTCAGCAGGTACGCAATATGCTTATTAAAAATCTGCCTTGACATAATCCAGCTGTATACATATCCTGTGGCAAATACGAGAAACGCCCATGCTGCGCCTCCGCTGGTAACCTTGAGTGTTTCGTCCTTTCCGCCATACTGAAGCACCCAGAACGGAAGCCACACTGCCAGGAAAATACAGATATCTCTTATGACGTTCAGGCATTTTTCTCTGGACGACATTCTCGGCATCTCCGCAAGTACGCTTTCACAGAACGCCTGGTAGTCCTCACCGATCGTATTTTTGACGGGGATTCCCCTTTTCTCTCCCTCCAAGATCATCTCTGCGATATCCTGCCGCACTTTTTCCTGCTCATAGCGGCTGATTCCGAAACGCTGGATATATCCTGTCATATTTCTCAGTACATCATTCGCTTCCTTTGACAGCTGCTCGCATAAAATATCATTTTCCTCTATCAACTTTTTTGTCTGCCTTTTCATCATTCATTCCCTCCATTCTCTGCCTGTTTTCTCAAAAAGTGTCCGCGTATCGGTCTGCAATCCTGTATACCACATACAGGATTACCGCTGCCGCCGCAGCGGCTCCAAGGTGAATACGGAACAATTCAACTGTGACCAGGATATTTGAACAGATACTCAGCACTGCCAGCAGCAGGATAAGAACTGTACATCTTACGTTCCGCGCACGGCTGTGGTTGAACGGGTCATGTGCCAGATACAGGATGATAATATTCGCCGCTGCCAGAATCAGTACAGCCGCGATCAGATTGCCCGCCGTCACAGGAAATGCAGGAGCTTTCTCGCCGCCCGCCAGATAATCAAGAACACATTTACAGCACCAGATCACGATAAGGACCGTCATTCCAAGCAGCGTATCCCGCACAACCGCAAGCATTTTTTCCTTCCTGCCCAGGCGCGGGATTTCCACCAGTATGTTATCGCAGAACACCCGGTAATCCTCTCCGATCACTTCATACGGAGACATTCCTCTTGCCTCACCGTCGATCAGCATCTGCATGATATCCCGCCGCACCTGCTCCTGGTCAATATCGCTGATATCTGCGCAGCGAAGATACACGACAATATCTGTCATCACACTTCTTCCATCCTCTGAGAGAAGTTTTTCCATCTCATTATTTTCTCTCAGCAGCTGCCTCACCTGCTTACTCATCATTATAAACCACCTTTCTGCGAAAGGCACCGATGGGGTTATGAAACTTTCTCGGATAAACTTTCGCTTCTTCTTTCTTTGTTGTTATACTCCTCTTGTAGGATACTGGCATACTACAGAACCTGAGGAGGTGAGTGGCGGGGCTGTATAGCGGCAACCCCGTATTTTTATATAGGTCGGCCATCCGTTAAGGCATCAATGATTGGCGCATTCCCGTAGCCCGTAAACTTATCTCTTCCGAAGTTGACTCGATTTCGCCGGATGACCAGTCCCTGCCAGTCCTGCAAATTTCTTTACAGGAGGAACCCTATGTTTAAAATCTTTCGTAACAACTGCTGTGGCCTTGATGTCCACAAAACCTGGATCTATGCCTGCATCGGTATTACCGATCCTAATGGCCGTACAGAGTATAAACAAGCACGCTTTTCTTCCTTTTCCAAAGGACTCAGAGAATTAGCTGCCTGGCTTGCCAAATATTCCTGTACCGAAGTCTGCATGGAATCAACCGGCAAGTACTGGATCCCTGTTTTTAACATCCTCGAAAAGTCCTGTTTTGTCACTCTGGCTCATCCCAAATATACCAAGCCTCAAAAGGGGAACAAAACGGATCGAAAGGATGCCAAATGGATCTGCGACTTATTCATGTGCGATATGATCAAACCCAGTTTTATCCCTTCTCCGGAAATCCGGCAGCTTCGGGATCTGGTCCGCTATCGCGTCAAACTTACCAACATGCTCACCGGCGAAAAGAACCGGGCCCGGAACTGCCTGACTGTTTCCAACCTGAAACTTGATGACGTTTTCAGTGATGTCTTTGGAAAGTCTGCTCGTTCCATTACCAACTATATCCTGGAACATCCGGGCGAAACCTTTGATGTCTCTCCTTTTGTAGATCCGCGGTGCAAAACACCTGTCTCTGAAATCCAGGCTGCTGTTGACGGGGCGATCTCTCCCGAACAGGCTGTCAAACTTCGCCAATGCCTCGCTCACATTGATGAACTTGAAGCCCACCGGAAAGAGATCGAGTCTGAAATCCTTCAGATTGCAGAACCTTTTTCTGCCGTTTTAGATTTGCTTTATACTCTCCCGGGATTAGATAAGAATCCGATGACTGCTATTGCCATTCTCTCTGAGATTGGTCCGGATATGTCCGTGTTCCCGTCATCCAAACATCTTGTCTCCTGGGCTGGCTGCTGTCCCCGTAATGACCAGAGCAACCAGAAAGTAAAATCCAGGCGGATCTCCCGCGCCGGCAGTTATTTGAAACCTCTTCTTGTCCAGGTCGCCAATGCCTTGATCAAATCCAAAAAGCACCCGGAATTTAAAGAGAGGTATCACAGGATCAAATCCCGCCGGGGTCATAAAAAGGCAATCATCGCTGTCTGCAAGATGCTCCTGACCGCTATCTGGAACATGCTGAGCAAGCTTGAGCCTTACAACCCGGAAGGATTTCTGGAGCACAGGCCTGTCAAACAGGAAAAGACTTTGACAGTATCACAGGCTCTTGAACTTCTCAGGCTTCGGGGATATACAATCACTAATCAGTAGTCAGTGTTATCTCTCTATTCTATATTTTGCAGTTGTGTTCACCCGCTAATTGCTAATTTTCGGGTGGCTTGTTTTCTATACTCTTTTTTGGTGTTTTACCTCTACTTCTTTGTTTCAAACTTTCCCTCCATATCTGCCTCGAGCCTCTGTACGGCATCCGCCAGTTCCCGATAATTTTTAAAAAAAGTTTTCAGTTCTTCTCTCCCCGCATCTGTCAGGGAATAATACTTCCTTTTCGGTCCCACCTCGGACTGGCGGTAAACCGCCGAAATGAACTTATTCTTCTCCAGGCGGAGCAGAAGCGGATAGATCGTTCCCTCCGCGATGTTCCCGAATCCATACTCCTCCAGCTGACGGGAGATCTCATAACCATATGTTTCATTTTTGCTGATGATCGCAAGGACACATCCTTCCAGTGTCCCTTTCAGCATCTGCGACGGTATCATGATATCACCTACCTTGTATTGCAATGTAGTTTTGACTATATTGTAATGCAGGGTAGATAATGTGTCAATAGAGGCTGATGAATATATTGAAAAATAATATACTTTTTACCCGAAAAATATTATGGCGGTAAAATTTCCTGTCACACATAAATCTTTATTAACAGATTATCCGAGATATAATCCAACGATCTTCTCCCGCAAAAAAATAAAAAGGCGAAACGTTTATCCCGCTGCGCCTTTTCATTTTCCTTCCAGCCGCCATCTCCACATGTCGACTCTTTATTCAGTTTTTCAGCCCAAGCTTAAAACAGCTCTCTCGATTCCTTCCCGGAAATATAATCGTCTACTCGTCCTCCCGATACCCGAAGTTCTTCATCAGATAATCGCTGTCCCGCCAGTTCTTCTGCACCTTCACCCACAGCTTCAGATTCACCTTGCAGTCCAGCATCCTCTCGATCTCATAGCGCGCCGTGCTGCCGATCTTCTTGAGCATACTGCCCTGTTTTCCGATGATGATTCCCTTATGGGAATCCCGCTCGCAGATGATCGTCGCATCGATGTGCATCACCTTCCGCTCCATCTTCATCCGGTCAATCGCCACTGCGATACCATGAGGGATCTCTTCATTTAAGCAGTGCAGAGCCTTCTCCCGGATCAGCTCCGCCACGATCTGCCGCTCCGGCTGGTCTGTGATCGTGTCCTCATCATAGAACTGTGGTCCATAGGGCAGATATTTCAGGATCACTTTCACCAGCTCGTCCGTATTGTCGCCGGTACGGGCAGACACAGGAACGATCTCCGCAAAATCATATTCCTTCCGGTAAACATCGATTGCCGGAAGGATCTCTTCCTTCTTCACCATATCGATCTTATTGATCACCAAGATGACCGGCGTTTTCACCTTTTTCAGCTGATCGATAATGTGGCGCTCGCCTGCGCCGATGAAAGTGGTCGGCTCCACCAGCCAGAGCACCACATCCACTTCATTTAACGAGCGCTCAGCAATGTTGACCATGTACTCGCCAAGCTTGTTCTTCGCCTTGTGGATACCCGGCGTATCGACGAACACGATCTGGCCTTCCTCTGTGGTGAGCACGGTCTGGATCCTGTTCCGCGTCGTCTGCGGCTTATTCGAAGTGATCGCGATCTTCTGTCCGATCAGGTGGTTCATAAGCGTAGATTTTCCTACGTTCGGCCTGCCGATCAGCGTGGCAAACCCGGACTTAAAATTCTCTTTCATATTGACTCCTTCTGTGAATTTTCTGTGAAAGGGGACGTAGTGAAATTGAATTTTACTACGTCCCCTTTCACAGTTTTTTAACAATTAGCTGAGTGTTTTTACTTCAAGGAACATGTCTTTCTGTTCTTCGATCTTCTCTTCGCTTCCGATCACGCAGAGCAGGTTCTGGTCCAGCATCGCCTTCACCACATCTGCCAGCGCACGGATGTCCTCCTGCTGTGCATCGAGGATCTGCCCGCGCTCGCTGCGAATCATCTCCTCCGAGACACGGTTCATATACAGGTTCATGGAGCGTGCGCCCTTCGCCGCCGGGTTCATCGGACGGTCCAGGCTGCTCATTGTGCCGATGATGAACTTATTCATGTCTCTGTCGCTCACATTGAAGTTCTTCAGGTAATCGACCACACCCTCGTACACTTCCATGGTGCGCTCCAGGTTCGGATCACGGTACGAGATAAGGTACGCATCGCCGATCCTGTTGAAATTGCTCATACAGCCGTAGGCTCCGCCCTTCACGCGGATGTTCTGCCACAGGTAATCATACCCCAGGATGACCTTGAGGATCTGCAGTGTACCGCTGTATTTCTGTCCGCCGTCGATGAAATTGCCGACTCGCGCCACATACTGCACTTTCGAGGATGTCTTGAATCCCTCGTTGCGTTTCCTGCAGTGGAGGATGCATGCCTCATCCGGGATCTCTCCGCCGGTATACAGGCTGTCCTTTACCGCTGCAAATGCCTTTGTCATGGGTTCAATTCCTTCTTCTGACGACGTATAGCTGATCATCAGGTTATCCGCCCGGAAGATCCGCCGCGCGATCTCCTTCAGATTCCGAATCAGCGTCTCTTTCTGCCCGTCAAAATCTTCTTCAATCTTTTTCACAGCTTCATAAAAACCGATGCCGTCCGTGTCATCCTTGAACTTTGACATGGGTGACGTGTAGGACAGCGCACGCAGCGCGGCCGTCGTGTGCCCGGATGACAGGAACGATGCCAGCAGTCTGGACTTCAGCATGGCGAGGATCTCTTTGAGCCGCTTCTCGTCATCCAGCCGTGACTCCATCAGGATCTCCCGCATCATAGAGAAGAGCACGTCCATCTTAGGATAGAGGGCTTTTCCTCTCATCTCAAAGGTGGCTCGGAATTCCTTCTCCTTTACCTTCGTCACATCCGTATACAGTTCAAGGGAGGTCCCGATTCCGCCGGTATGGATGTTGATCTCGTTGAACAGCTCACCGTATTCATAATTTGTCGTATCAATGATTCCCAGCACGCTCTGAAGGATCCCCACATAGGGCAGAAGTTCCTCCCGGATGCCGGACAGATCGAACATCATCGTCACGTAGCCGATTCCGTTCGTCTCTATATTGTGGTGCACAAGCTTCACGCCGCCGATCTCCAGCTCATCATTGTAGATCGGTGCGATCTCCCGGGAAATATCCGTTCTCTTAAGGACCGGGATCTTCGCAAGATCTTCCGGACTGGACTCTTCCTCCTGGTACTGTTCCAGCTCATGCGTATCGTCGACCAGCTTCTGCACCTCTTCCGGCGACAGGCTTTCCTTATACGCCTTAAGCTTTTCCGCCAGCTCTCTGTCCATCCTTGCGGTGCGCCCGCGCTCCGGACAAATGATGACAACAGCGCCATGGGTGTTCTCCAGCAGATAAGTACGGATCAGGTCCTCGAAATATCCTGTATCCACCTGGCTTTTCAGGAACTCAAAGGTCGGGATCGCCTGCATGTGGATAAACGGCTTCGCCTCATCATACAGCCAGCTGTCGTAAAGCTGGAGTCCGTACATCAGTCCCCGCGGATAATTTCCAAAATCCGCCTCGCGGAAGCGGAACTCGTGATAATTGATCCCTGCTCGGAGCGCCTTCTTATCCATGCCCTTCTCTGCGATCTCCCGCAGGGTATCCTCGATCACACGGATAAACTCTTCCTTCTGCTCCACATTTGCATTCTTCGCGATCACAGAAAACAGCGGCTGGTACACTCCATTGTCATAGGAGCCCATGATATCTTTACCGACCCCCGCATCCACCAGTGCTTTCTTAAGAGGCGCCCCCGGCGCGGACAGGAGTGCATAATCCAGGATCTGGAACGCCAGGTAAAGCTTCTCGTCCAGGGAGGTGCCGATCACCTTATTCCAGGACAGATACGTCTTGTCCTCCTCACTCTCATCGCTGGTGATAGAATATTCCTGCACCACTTCCCTCATCTCACCGAAAGGCTCCTGATACTTGATCTCGGAATCCACCTCCGCGGCGTCAAATTCAGACAGATACTTTTCATCCAGCCAGCGAAGCTTCTCCTCCATATCCATATCTCCGTACAGATAAATGTAGCTGTTGGACGGATGATAATATTTTCTGTGAAAATCCAGAAACTGTTCATACGTCAGCTCCGGGATCACATCCGGATCTCCGCCGGATTCATTTGCATAAGATGTATCCGGGAACAGAGAATTCAGTATCACCCGGTCAAGTACGCCTTCCGGAGAGGAAAACGCCCCTTTCATCTCATTGTAGACAACTCCGCTGATCGTCAGTTCCCCGTCCGGCCGATCCAGCTTATAACTCCATCCCTCCTGACGGAAGATCTCGTCATGCTGATAGATATTCGGATAGAACACTGCGTCCATATACACATGCATCAGGTTCTGAAAATCCTTGTCATTGCAGCTCGCCACCGGATACACAGTCTTGTCCGGATAAGTCATGGCGTTCAGGAATGTGTTGAGAGATCCCTTCACCAGCTCCACAAACGGATCCTTCACCGGGAAATCTCTCGAGCCGCACAGAACGGAATGTTCCATGATATGGGGAACTCCCGTGCTGTCGGAAGGCGGTGTGCGGAATCCGATACAGAATACCTTGTTCTCGTCGTCATTTTCCATAAGCAGGACTCTTGCCCCGCTTTTCTTATGTTTTAAAAGGAAGCCCTGGGATTTGATATCCGACAGGTCTTCCTTCTGAATCACTTCATACGCTGTCAGGTCATAAATACTCATGCCGTAATCTCCTTTTTCTCAAATTTCCTGCCGCAGACTGCAGCATAAAGAAAGCGGACGCCCCGCATCCGCTTTCCGGCGTTCATACCTCATAGTATAACACCAACCTGTCAACTTTAAAAGGAAAATCAATTCTCACCCAGCATTCCCCGGCGGATCTTCTCTGCCGCATCTCCCTTAAAATATGGAATGTCATGTGCCGTATTAGCCGATGATGCAAGCAGATGGATCTTCCCCTTCTGTATGCCGAATGCTCTGGCTATAAAGCTCTGCCTGATCTCCGCATACTGAATTTTCTGATACCTGACGGAGATATAATTTCTCCCGAAATAGCCATGGCAGAGCTTCAGAAACTCCTTATCCGCACCGACTCCGTCCGTCCTGTATTTCAGCAGCATCCCCATCAGCGCGAGCAGAAGGAGCACACCGGCGCCGCCCCAGATGAAAACCGCATACCGCGGCCAGATCTCCATGCAGACTCCCCCGCAGGCCGCTGCCGCCGCACAGTATACTGCCAGCGGCCAGATCCAGGCAGCCCAGGCGCCCGCCGGCATCCTCACTGTCTCCTGATCCACTGTTCCCGCGAATTCCGGGAGAAGCAGAGCCAGACGCTCCCGGAGCTGCTCCTGCGTCGAGTACAGCACGAGGAAAGAGTTCTGTTCGTCCTTGTCGTCTCCCATCCCTACATTCACGATCTCCGCCATATAACGCCCGAAGAGCCGTGCCACAAAGGACTGGCGTACCTTCAGCGCCTGGATCTTATCTACGGGAATCGTATACTCCACTTTCTTAAAAAAGCCATACCGGATATAGATCTTTTCTCCCCTGCGCTTCGCGCGGAAATCATAATAGCGGACAAAGTCCTTCACCGTATCCCAGAGTGCGGACAGAACGATCGCGCCCGCCGCAGCGACACCTGCCGCAGCGCTGAGCACAGACGTCATAAGATCCGGCCGTCCAAGTATCCTGACCACTGTCACAACGGCACCGACGATACCCAGGATCAGGATGATCATTGAGAAAATATTGATCGAGAACAGGCCGTGCTGGAAGATATCTCCGAATTCCGCCCGGAAATCATATGGCCCTTCTTCCCGCACCGCACCGCCTTGCGGGACAGTCCCGGGTCTTATTTTTCCATTCTCTGCCCCAGCCATGCCGTCCTGCGCAGCTGCTGCCTGCTCCGCAGCCTGCAGCTTCCGTGTGATCTCCTGTTTGAACCACTCGGCGTCCGCTTTCTTCAGCACAATCTTCACATCCGTGCTGTCAGCGGTCGACCGGCTGTTCGTGTCCATCTTCACCTTACAGGTCCCCAGGAGCATCTCGAACAGATTCTGTTCCAGGTTGATATTGGAAATATTCCTGATCCCGATCGTGTTTTTCTTCTTATTCATCGTCCCCCGCTCGATCACAACAGCATTTTCTTCGATGCATATGTAGGTCTTCGCCCAGACAAAGATCCGGTTCACAATGCCTGCCGCAAGGATCAGCAGGATCACCGCCATGATCAGGGATCCCCGGTCCGCCACTGCGGACAGATCTTTCCCGGTCAGCTCATCCGCATCCTGTAGGACATTCACCAGAAGCACAGCCGCAATGGCAAGGATTCCCCCGCCGACCTGCTCTGCCACGATCGAGATATGATTTCGAAATCTCCTGCTCTTATTCTTTTCCATCTTCCGCCCTCTGCTCCTTCACGATCTCATTGATCTTTCTTCGCAGACTCTCTGCGATCTGTTCTGCCCGCTCCTCCTCCAGGAAGGAGATCGTCACGTCTCCTCCTCCGGTCGTCACGACTACTTTCTCCACACCGAAAATCTGATCGATCGGCCCCTTCGCGGTCTGAAGCTTATGCAGCCTCTCGATGGGAACAATATTCCGTTTCACGAACAGATATCCTTCTATAATATCAATGCACTCGTCATTGATACTGTAGCGGTACCTGTGATACCGGAAATACGGGCTGATCAGCACATCCAGCACAGTCAGCACGGCAAGCGCCAGCGAGATCCATTTCCCCGCGTCGATCTGCTGCGGGAACAGCCAGAAATAATTGACCGCTCCGATCACTGCCAGGACGATAATGCCCGTAACAATATCCGCTGCATACATACACTGCAGCGCGCGCTTCGGCAGCTTTTCATACCTTACGTTCTCCGCCGCTCCCAGGTTCATTTCATTTTCTTTACCCATAATCTCCTCCTGTGCGAAATAAAATGTCCCGCACTATTGTATTATATATTTAATACAATAGTACGGGACCAGCTTCTCTTTGTCAATAAGATTTCCGCAGAAACCGCCGATATCTCCGCTGATAATTTCTCTTTTCCCCGAAAAGCCGATTTCTTCGGCGGCTTACGCTCCCGGCGCCCCCTGCGGCAGTACACATTCATCTACTTTTTCTTCAATCCGGAGCAGCCGGTTGTACTTCGCCACCCGCTCCGAGCGGCAGGGCGCGCCGGTCTTGATCTGCCCTGTATTGAACGCGACGGCGATATCCGCGATGCTTGTATCCTCCGTTTCTCCGGAACGGTGGGAAATGATCGTGCCGTACCCCGCATCCTGCGCCATCTTCACTGCCTCGAACGCCTCCGTGAGTGTTCCCACCTGGTTGACCTTGATCAGAATCGCATTCGCCGCGCCCATCTCGATGCCTTTCTGCAGCCGCACTGTGCTGGTGACAAACAGATCATCCCCGACAAGCTGCACCCGGTCTCCCAGGCGCTCCGTGATCTTCCGCCACCCCTCCCAGTCCTCTTCGTCCAGAGGATCCTCGATGGAGCAGACAGGGAATTCCGATATAAGATCCTCATAGTACGCGATCATCTCCTCTGTGGTGCGCTCTACCGCATGTCCCTGCATCCTGCTCTCCCCGGGGAACCGGTATTTTCCCGCGTCCTTATCGTACAGTTCCGAGGCGGCCGCGTCCAGTGCGATCCGGATGTCCCGCCCCAGCCGGTAGCCCACCTTTTCCACAGCCTCCCGCAGGGTCCGCAGCGCCTCTCTTGTGTCCGGAAGATCCGGGGCGAATCCTCCCTCATCACCGACGGACGTGTTCAGCCCCCGATCCCTGAGGACTCCTTTTAACGCATGGTAGACCTCCGCACACATGCGCAGCCTCTCGCGGAAACTGTCAGCGCCTGCAGGCAGGATCATAAATTCCTGGATATCCAGCGTGTTGTCCGCATGCGCACCGCCGTTTAGGATATTCATCATAGGGACAGGCATCTGCTTTGCCCGGACGCCTCCCAGATAGCGGTAGAGGGGGAGCTTGAGTGCCGTCGCCGCGGCATGCGCAGCCGCCAGAGAAACTCCGAGGATGGCGTTTGCCCCGAGCCTGCTCTTATCCGCTGTCCCGTCCGCTTTGATCAGCGCCCGGTCGATCCCTTCCTGATCGAACACATTCATCCCGATCACGATGCGGGCGATCCGGCTGTTTACATTTTCCACCGCCTGCTCTACCCCGTTTCCTCCATATCGCTTTTCCCCGTCCCGGAGTTCCACCGCCTCGTACGTTCCGGTGGATGCGCCTGACGGGACAGAAGCTCTGCCGACAACATCCTCTCCTGCCAGGACCTCCACCTCCACGGTGGGATTTCCCCTTGAATCCAGTATTTCTCTGGCAAATATATCTCTGATCGGAATCTGTTTTTCCAATCTCTTCTCCTCCTTCTGAACAGTCATTTCGATGAGTTCTGAACAGTGTCTTATTATTTCCTTCCGTCCTCTTCTTAATGCGTTGACTTTTCAGATTCCAGAGATTACAATTCGATTAGACAGGCAAATGATGATTCAAAAGAGGGGGAAATACATGATGAAAAAGAATATCCGGTATTTTTGTCTTCTGACTTTCAGCACACTGATCATGGCGTTCGGAACCTATTTTTTCAAATTCACGAACAACTTCACCTTCGGGGGCATCACAGGTCTTGCGGTCCTCGTCGCCCGGACAGGCCTTGTTTCCGCCGGTGATTTCAACCTTGTGGCGAGCATGATCCTGCTGGTCATCGGTCTCTTCGTTCTGGGGAAAAAATTTGCGGCGAAGACAGCTTACTGCAGCATCCTTCTCTCCGTTGCTCTCTCCGCCATGGAACGCATCTGGCCCATGGACAGCCCGCTGACGGACCAGCCCATGCTGGAGCTCTGTTTTGCCGTCGCGCTTCCGGCACTCGGATCCGCCATTCTGTTCAATATCGGCGCTTCCAGCGGCGGGACCGACATCATAGCCATGATCCTGAAAAAATACTCCAGCTTTGACATCGGGCGCGCCCTGATGCTCTCCGATGCGCTGATCACGTTCATCGGCTTCTTTATCTTCGATATCGAGACCGGGCTCTACTCCGTACTCGGACTCGCGATCCGCTCTTTCATGGTGGATACCTTTATCGAGAGTTTCAACCTCTCAAAATACTTCAATGTCGTATGTGACCACCCGGAACAGATCTGCGATTTCATCGTGCACACGCTCGGGAGGAGCGCCAGCGTATGCCAGGCAAAGGGTGCTTACTCCGGCAGAGACAAATATATCATTCTTACTGCCCTGAACCGTGTCCAGGCAGTGAGGCTCAGAAATTTCATCAAGACGAATGACCCGGAAGCATTTATCCTGATTTCCAACACGAGCGAGATCATCGGAAAAGGCTTTCACAGCGTATAATACAGATTAACAGACAGGAGATTTTACATCTATGAAGCATCTTGTGATTGCAGAAAAACCTTCCGTGGCGCGTGACATCGCGCGCGTTCTCGGCTGCGGAAAGAAAACAAATAGTTATATGGAAGGAAAAGATTATATCGTCACCTGGGCCCTCGGGCACCTGGTGACGCTTGCCGATCCCGAAGAATACGGCGAACAGTATAAGAGCTGGAACATGGACACCCTGCCCATGCTGCCGCAGCACTGGAAGCTCGTTGTCATCCGGCAGACTTCCAGGCAGTACCACGCCGTAAAGGAGCAGATCTTCCGCAAAGATGTCTCTGACGTCATCATCGCCACCGACGCAGGGCGCGAGGGAGAACTTGTCGCCCGCTGGATCCTGGACAAGGCGGGGAATAAGAAACCGCTCAAAAGACTCTGGATCTCTTCCGTGACGGACAAGGCGATCCGTGAAGGTTTCGCCCATCTCCGCCCCGGAAAGGATTATGAGAATCTGTACCGCGCCGCCGTGGCGCGGGCGGAATCCGACTGGGTCGTCGGCATCAACGCCACCAGGGCTCTGACCTGCAAGTACAATGCACAGCTCTCCTGCGGCCGAGTCCAGACGCCCACTCTGGCCATGATCGCCGCCCGGGAAGAAGAGATCCGCAGGTTCCGCCCCCAGACATACTACGGCCTGAAAGCCTCTGCAGGAGGGATCACATTCACCTGGACTGACAGCCGGACCGGATCGGGCAGGACATTTGACCGGGAAAAGGTGGATTCCATCCGCCGCAGCAGCGCGGCGAAGCTTCATATCACAGAAGTGAAAAAGAAGGCAAAGAAAACTTACTCCCCGGCGCTGTACGATCTGACCGCCCTCCAGCGGGAGGCAAACCAGCGGTACGGCTATTCGGCCAAAGAGACGCTGAATATTATGCAGCGGCTGTACGAGAACCATAAAGTGCTCACTTATCCGCGGACCGATTCCCGATACCTGACCTCCGATATGACGGGCACCCTGAAGGAGCGGCTGAAGGCCTGCGCTGTCGGTCCCTATCGGAAGACGGCGGCACGTCTCTCCATGCAGGAGATTCGCGCGAACAAGTCCTTTGTAGATAATTCAAAGGTGTCAGACCACCATGCCATCATCCCCACAGAACAGTTCGTCCAGCTGGAACACATGAGCAGCGACGAACGCCGGATCTACGACATGGTCGTCCGCCGCTTTCTGGCCGTGCTCTCCCCTGCCTGCGAGTATGAGGAGACTTCCCTCACCGGGACACTCGGCGCTGAGAAGTTTCACGCAAAGGGAAATGTGATCCTTAAGGCAGGATGGCGGGAAGTCTATGGCACCGGATGGGAGGACGCAGACGATGATGCTGACGAAGAATCCGCGGATCTTATATCCGGTCAGAGTCTCCCGGAAGTTAAAGAGGGGACCGACCTTGCCGTCACCGCCCTCACCGTCACAGAGGGAAAGACCAAGCCTCCCGCATATTTCACAGAAGGAACGCTGATCGCCGCAATGGAAAACCCGGTAAAATATCTGGAGCACAAGGACAAGGCCGTCATCCGCACGCTGGGCGAGACCGGAGGGCTTGGAACTGTCGCCACCCGCGCAGACATCATAGAGAAGCTCTTCAACAGCTTCCTGATGGAGAAAAAGGGAAACGAGATCCATATCACCTCCAAAGGAAAACAGCTTCTCTCCCTCGTCCCTGCCGACCTCAAAAGTCCGGAACTGACTGCACAGTGGGAGCAGCGTCTGAAGGCGATCTCCCTCGGGAAAGAGTCCGACCGCAGGTTCATGTCCGAGATCGAGAACTACACAAAGTCTCTGATCGATCAGATCAAGAACGCAGAAGGCACCTTCCGCCACGACAATCTGACAAGGCATAAGTGCCCGCAGTGCGGGAAATTCCTTCTTGAGGTCAACGGTAAGCACGGAAAGCTTCTCGTATGCCAGGACAGGGAATGTGGATACCGGGAAACGATCTCCCGGCGCACCAACGCCCGCTGTCCGGTCTGCCATAAGAAGATGGAGCTGGTCGGAAAGGGCGACGCTCAGCGCTTCGTCTGTTCCTGCGGCCATAAGGAAAAGCTTTCTGCCTTCGAAGAACGGAAGAAAAAGGAGGGCAGAGGCGCCAACAAACGGGATGTGGCCAGCTATATGCGGAAACAGGCAAAGGAGGCAAATGAACCCATCAACAATGCTTTTGCCGACGCCCTGAAAAACCTGAATCTTTAACTCCACGCTTCAAGCTCTCTCCTGCGGATAAAAATAAACGAAAAAAGCTCTCCATCGGCACAGATCACTGCCGAAGAGAGCTTTTTCTCTGTCTGTTCTACGCTGATCCAGTTCTATACTGAATCGATTTCCTGCAAAATCTATGATCTTATAAAACGTGATAATGAGGGATGATATCCTCATAATGTCCGTCTTTCATCAGGAACCCGCCCGGAATGATCCCCAGCCGGACAAATCCCATCTTCTCGTACAGACGGAGCGCGCGGGTATTGCTCCTTACCACTGCATTGAACTGGAGGATCCGGAATCCGAGCTCTCTCCCCTTCTCCATACAGTGTGAGACAAGCTTCTCCCCGATCTGCTGTCCTCGCAGATCCGCTCTCACTGCATAGCTGGCATTGCAGATATGTCCGCACCTGCCCACATTGTTGGGGTGAAGGATATACAAGCCCGCGATCTCACTGCTTTCTGCGTCATAAGCGATTCCCGTAAAGGACTGCCCGGAGAAAAATACCTCTGCGGTCTCTTCCGTCAGTGTCTCGAGCTGTGGAAATGCCTCGCCGTCCTCCACGACCCGATTCCATATCTCGGCCGCCTCCCTCGCATCAGATGACTTGTATCCTCTTATCCTGATCTCCATTCTCCTGTTCCTCCGCCATACTATATCCTTAAAAATTTTCTATCAGTATAGCATATCCGGAGCTTAATGGAAATAGTGATCTCCGATCCGCATCCCCCATCCGCCTGTGCTGAAATAAAGACAGTCTCCCACCGGGCTGCTTCCCGCAAGTGCTTCCTCCGCCGCCTGCATCGCCGATGCCGTATATCCTGCATTCGCACGTACCGAATCCAGCCATCCGGTCATGGCGGGCGTGAACTGTCCCGACTGATAGATCACCTCTGAGATCGTATTCGGATAGGCTCCGCTCTTCACACGGTTCATGACGACCGCTCCCACGGCAACCTGTCCCTCATAGGGCTGGTTTCCCGCTTCACAGAAGATCAGAGATGCAAGAAGTTCCCTGTCGGCCTGTGCGGCCGCCTCAGCAGCCGCCTTCTCAGCCGCGATCCGCGCCGCTTCCTCTGCGGCTTTCCGCTCTTCCTCCAGCTTCTTTTCATAAGCCTGCTGCGCTTCCTCAGCTGATGCTTTCGTCTCTTCCAGAATATCCTGCTGGATCCCGCCTGCAATATCAGAGAAATTCCACTCTGCACTTTCTTCCTTCACACTCTCCGGCCGGCGCACCTTCGTGTCCGCCTCTGCCGCAAGGCTGGTAAAACCGGTCAGTATGACCATACTTACGGCAGCGGCGTACATGGACATAACGATCCGCCTGTTTTTATGCTGTTTCATATACTCCTCCTCTTAACTTATTGCAATATCTTTACATACTTCCTTAAGAATATATGTAATTATTTTCGTATTTATTACAGATATTACAAAAATGTTACGGAGGCTATTCTAATATAAAACTTTCGATTTGTCAACTTTTTTATTTACAGCCCATTTATTTCCTCCTGAACAGCAAAAAACAGACCCTCAAAAAGGGCCTGTTCTTCAACTATTCTTCACTTATTTCTCAGTGCATCCGGAAGATCGGACTGATCTTCTTATAGATCAGAAATACGATAACGGATACAAGGACTCCTTTCAGAAGATTAAACGGCGCAACCGCGAACATTACAAATGTTGTGAGATCCGTAATATGTGAGTTCACCGCTGTCCCCATGCCCACCAGTGCATCAATCGGCATTCCGAAAGCTGTTGCATATGTCGGAAGCAGAACGAATGCATTGATCAGGCAGCCGAGGACCGTCATCGTCACCGTTCCCGCTGCCATGCCGATCAGAGCGTTCTTCCTCGTCCGGTTCCTGCGGTAGATCAGTCCCGCGGGAACACACAGCGCGCATCCGATGATAAAGTTCGCGATCTCTCCTACTCCAGCTGTCTGTGTACCCGTAAGCACGAAGTTCAGAAGGATCTTGATCAGCTCGATCAGCGCTCCTGCGAACGGTCCCATAGCAAAGCATCCGACAAGGACGGGCACCTCGCTGAAGTCGATCTCATAAAACGACGGTGCAAAGGGAAGCGGTATCTCGAAAAGCATCAGAATGACAGCGACTGCTGCCAGCATTCCTATCTTGACGATCGCCTTTACCCCAAGCTTAGGTTCTGAGTGAACCACTGTTGTTTTTGTCTCTGTACTCATGTTCCATCTCTCCTTTTTCTTCCGCTGCATGCGGATAATAATTTCCTGCATCTCTTGGCAGGGACTTATAACAGAAAAGGAAGTCTTCCAGGAAATCCTGTCATATCAGGCATCGTTTTCCATATTCGGCTGCCGCCGCATACAGAAAAACCCCGAACCTTTCGGTCCGGGGCTTAAATCCTGCACATTCAATGGCATCTCTCATCAAACTCTGCGAGCTTAACAAATGTGGATTTCTTCTCTCATCCAGACTGTACTGTCGGTACCGGAATTCTCTCTCTGAGAGTCACCGGTTCAGCCGCATAAATGCGGGTCGCGGACTATACCGCCGGTTGGGACTTTCACCCGACCCCGAAGATCCAATTTCTCTTACAGCTACTAATATAACTCTTTAATGCAGGGATTTCAAGTGCGTTTCACACTTTTTTACACATTTGTTCATAATCCATTCAAACCTTGAACACACTTTTTACACAACTACTTTATATACTATAATTGTTCTTAAATAAAGAACACTTTTTCATAAACTTTTTCCCCCTTTGAGTCACAGAAATGTGGCTCATTCCTTTTTTACGGATATTTTCCGTACAACACAGAAACCGGACTCCAAAGAGTCCGGTTTCTATAGCATAATTAGATATGTCTAATACCAAAATTTTCTATACTCTAACACCCCTGATACAGATTCTGTTAAAGTATATATACTATGTTCATCAAACATTGCATGTAAACTCGACCAAATATCTCGGCTCACCGTATAATGTACAGCTAATTTTCATAGTTCTCGTTCTTAAATCCTGACATGCCGATTACATCTTTTCCAGCTTTATATTTATCTCATTTTATCCGCGGGGATCCTCCGCATACAGTACCCCGTATCACAGGATCCTTCCCCGCATTTTATTCCATATATGAACCTGCGCATAATCGTACGCCCTGTCATAGATAAACAGCGCCGCCTGTCCGCCGATCACAACCGCTGCCATGATTGACCCGGAGATAGACCGCGTGAAAAGCAGATCACGGAAAACGAATACGATCGGAAGATATATGATATTGAAGATCACGTATTTCGAGATCCAGAAGACCGCCTGTCTGTTTCTGATCGCCGGATGCTTCTCAAGATATCGGAACGCAGCCTCTATCCCCCAGATATAAAGCCCCATCGCCGCAAAAGTCAGAACATAAAACTTGTTCGGTGCGGTGATAAAACCAAGCAGGACCGCCGCGATATAGAATGCAGCCCCCGCCTTCAGTCCGAACTCCCGGATAACGATCCCCACAAAAAAAGACGCCGCCGCCAGAAGGAAAAGTGTACTCGTCTCTATGACGCTTCCAAGAGCCATGCACACGACGGTCAGCGCAAGGAGCAGGCCGCCGAACGCCATCGTCTTCGCCTTTATATGCATGAACAAAGATCTCCTCCCATACATTCACAGAGCTGGTCTGCGATTATCAGGTCACAGCACATATTTCCAGTCCCACAGGAGGAGCTGTTCGGGCCGTATCCGCTGCCGTAGGGACTCCCCTGATATCTCCTGCTGCTGAAATCCAGCTGATTCAAAAGCTGTCTGTACTGCAGGTTATTCGGTTCCATATTCACTGCCTGTGCCGCGTGATCCCTCGCAAGGATATTATTTCCGATGCCGGCATTCGCGCATCCGCTGAGGTAATACCACAGTGCGGAGCGCTCCGATACCTGATCCAGCGTATTCAGAGCCTCCCGGTAGCGTCTGCTGTTGATATAGTTCGCCGCTGCCTGAAGGCGGGGATCCTGCTGTGCGCTCTCATATCCGCCATATGACCCGCCTGACGCTCCGCCGTACGAAGAACTGCCATCATAGGAGTAGCCGCCCCCGCCGCTGCCCGAGCTGCCTGAGGAGCGCTCACGCATGATCGTATCATACGCCTCCTGAACCTCCTTGAACTTCTCCTCCGCCAGATCCGCAAGAGGATTGTTCACATTGGCGTCCGGATGGTATTTTCTCGTCAGGTCGCGATACGCCCTTTTTATCTCATCATCAGATGCATTCGGCGATACGCCGAGCACATCATATGGATTTTTATTCATTTTTTCTGTTCCTCACTTTTCTTCATCTGTATCTTATTATAACGATTCCAGACACCATCATACAATATATTTCTCAAAATGTCCACATCAACAAGGCAGGGCAGACGCTCGAATTCTGCCGTGCTCTCAGCGATCATCATGCAGAGGATCTGCTGCATCCGCTCCTCATAATCCGCTTCCCCGTATATCTTTTTCAGAGGGTTGTACCTTCCTTTTTCCAGGTCCTCCGGAAGGTCCTCGTACGCATCCATGATATAGATGAATTTCCCCAGAAAAAATCCCATCCTTCTCAGATTCTTCTCCCAGATATCTTCCCTGTATACGAAAAGCTCCTCCATCAGACGTCCAAAACAGCCCGCGGTGCGGTCGATATCCGTACTGCCCTCCTTCTCACAGACGGCAAGCTCTCCCAGCGCGTCGGCGATCGCCCTGCTCTGCCTGGGATAAGCGGAAATGATCCGCTCCGCTTTTCCATGGAGCATACTTTTCGTCATCAGACTGCTGACCTTCCGCTCATCCTGCCAGTCGTCGTCCATATGGTAGTAGGCGAGAAGGACGTTCATCGATGCCGCATAAGATGTGATCTCATTTCTGAGCATCAGCTGCTTCTTAACCGGGTGCACCTTGCATCGATGCAGTTCCGTCTCTGTCTCGCTCTCATAGAGCGACGACAGCAGGATCACGGCAAACGTCATATCATAAGTCAGCGTCAGCTGCCCCATAAAGCCGTATTTCTCCTTCAGGACATGGCAGAGGCCGCAGTAATATCCTCTGTATTTTTTCAGATCCTTCACCTTCAGCTCAGGCTCGCAAATCGTAACATAACCAAACATGATTTTCTCCTATCGACCGACTCTTTTTTTCTGCATTGTAACGACATTATATCATGCACGATTCTGCCTGTTTATAATATTTTTGTGAAATATCCGTCTCGCCCTCCGATTGTCAACCATATTTAATATTGGGTTGACAATCACTCCATGCAAAAGTATACTTGTACCAGAAACTCGGATACACTGAGAAAGAACCAGAAGAAAAGGAGATCAAAATGAAACCCATGACTACCAGCCCCGGAAACACAAGGACCAGAAAACTTACACTGATCGGACTGATGTCCGCGCTTCTATGCATTCTGGGACCGCTTTCCATCCCTCTTCCTGTCAGCCCGGTCCCCATCACGCTGACCAACTTTGCCGTTTACATCATCGTCTATATCCTCGGGATGCGCTCCGGGACTGTCAGCGTTCTTATTTATCTCTGCCTTGGCACCGCCGGACTTCCTGTATTTTCCGCCTTCAGCGGCGGGCTGGCAAAACTTGCCGGCCCCACCGGCGGATACCTGGCAGGATTTCTGTTTCTCGCGCTGATCCAGGGTTTTCTCATGGAACATTTTCCCGGAAAGAATGCCGCCGCTGTGACCGGCATGATGCTGGGCCTTGCCATATGCTATCTCTTCGGCACCGCATGGCTTGCGGCACAGATGAATCTTACATTTTTCGCCGCCCTCGGGATCGGAGTCCTTCCATATCTTCCGGGCGACGCTGTAAAGATCATCCTGGCAGCGGTCGTCGGTCCCAAGCTGCGCGCAGCCGTAAACCGGCTCTGACAGATTTTCCGCCTAAATTAAATTCCTCTCATCGTGAGCTGGATCCTCTTTCGCTTCAGATCCACGCTCATGACCTTCACATCCACGATATCCCCCACGCTGACCGCTTCAAGAGGATGCTTGATATAGCGGTCCGTGATCTGTGAAATGTGGACCAGACCGTCCTGATGCACACCGATATCCACAAACACGCCGAAATCGATCACATTTCTCACGGTTCCCTTGAGCACCATCCCCTCTTTCAGGTCCTTCATCTCGAGCACATCTGTGCGGAGGATCGGCTTCGGCATCTCATCGCGGGGATCCCTGCCCGGTTTCTCCAGCTCTTTCACGATATCCCGCAGCGTGATCTCACCGGTTCCCAGCTCCTGGGCCAGCTTCTTATAATCCCGGATCGTCAGGGACAGCCCCGTCAGATTATGTTCCGTGATATCCTCCGGCTTGAATCCCTGTCGCTTCAGCAGCTTTTCTGCCGCCTCGTAGGATTCCGGATGGACGCCCGTAGAATCGAGCGGATTCGTTCCCCCCTGGATCCTCATAAAACCGGCGCACTGCTCGAACGCCTTCGGCCCCAGCTTCGGCACCTTCAAAAGCTCCCTTCGGTCCGTAAAGCGTCCGTTCTCTTCCCTGTATGCAACGATATTCTTTGCAATGGTGCTGCTGATTCCTGAAATATAGGACAGAAGAGGAGCTGACGCAGTGTTCAGATCCACTCCCACCTTATTGACACAGTCTTCTACAACTCCGGTCAGCGACTCGCCCAGCTTCTTCTGATTCATATCATGCTGATACTGTCCCACGCCGATGGACTTGGGATCGATCTTCACAAGCTCCGCCAGCGGATCCTGCAGACGTCTGGCGATAGAAGCCGCGCTTCTCTGTCCAACATCAAACTTCGGAAACTCCTCGCTGGCCAGCTTGCTGGCAGAATAGACGGAGGCCCCCGCCTCGTTCACGATCACATACTGCACTTTCTCCGGAATCTCCTTCAAGAGCTCCACAATGAACTGCTCGGATTCCCTGGATGCAGTCCCGTTCCCCAGAGAGATCAGAGAGATGTTGTATTTAGGTATGATCTTCTTGAGCAGATCCTTGCTCGCCTTGATCTTCTGGGGCGTGGTAGGCGCAGTCGGATAGATTACCGTAGTGCCCAGGACTTTTCCCGTCGGATCCACCACGGCCAGCTTGCAGCCTGTACGGAAGGCAGGATCCCAGCCAAGTACCACTTTCCCCGCGATCGGCGGCTGCATGAGGAGCTGGTGCAGGTTCTTGCCGAATACTTCGATCGCCCCGTCCTCCGCCTTTTCCGTCAGCTCGCCCCGGATCTCACGCTCGATAGCAGGCGCGATCAGACGATGATAGCTGTCCGCCGTCGTCTCCTTCAGGACCGGTGTGGTATAGGGATTATCCGACCGGATGACCTTCCGTTCAAGCCAGCCGATGATCTCCTCCTCCGGCGCCTCGATCTTCACTGTCAGGAACTTCTCCTTCTCTCCCCGGTTAAGGGCGAGCACGCGGTGTCCCGCCAGCTTCGGCACAGCCTCCTCGAATTCATAGTACATTTCATAGACTGATTCCGCTTCCGGATCTTTCGCCGCGGAAATCAGTTTTCCCTTCTTCATCGTCGTCTTTCGGATCCAGCTCCGGTAGTCCGCATTATCTGATATCATCTCTGCAATGATATCGGCGGCTCCCTTGACTGCCTCCGCCGCTGACGCCACCTGCTTCTCTTCTGATATGTATGCCTTTGCAGTCTCTTCCAGAGGCTCATGTGTCTTCTGCAGCAGGATCAGCGCCGCAAGAGGCTCAAGCCCTTTTTCCTTGGCAATCGTCGCCCTTGTCCGGCGTTTCGGACGATACGGACGGTACAGATCTTCCACCGTCACAAGCGTCTCGGCAGCAAGAATCTGGTTTTTCAGTTCCTCTGTCATCTTCCCCTGCTCCTCGATGCTGGAGATGACCTGCGTCTTCTTCTCCTCAAGATTTCGCAGATATACAAGCCGCTCATAGAGCTTCCGAAGCTGCTCGTCGTTGAGCGAGCCTGTCACTTCCTTCCTGTACCGCGAGATAAATGGTATCGTATTTCCTTCATCTATGAGCTTCACCGCCGCATCGATCTGCCAGCGCTTTACTCCCAATTCTTCCGTCAGTCTCTGGTTAATGTCCATCTGATTTGTTCCTCTCTGCTATTTTTCTTTTCCTGTTACCGTTCGCACTCCGCTTATGGATAGAAAACTTCTGCACCATGACTGCATATAAGAGACAGTTTCCTATTCACGGACGCCAGTGGAACTCATAACCTAATCGGCGGCAGCGCCGGCGATTTCCTATCATTCTACCACAAAATCGCACCTGGAATCCACAGTTATCTCCCGTTTATCAGTTTCCGCTTCCCTTTCTTCCCGTCTTCTGCTATGATGTTACCGGCAGAAAACAGCAAGTTTCAGAAACAAGGGAGTTACTGTTCACAGTAACATGAAGGAGAAAAAATGGAACGGATCATCACCTATCAGATTCAAAAGGAAGACGGCGGTCTGCGCGCAGAGCAGTATCTCCGCCGGAAGGGTTACTCTTATCAGAATCTCACACAGCTGAAAAAGATGCCGGAGAGCCTTCTCATCAACGGCGTCTGGTCCTATATGCGGACCGTTCTTCGTGAAGGCGACACCCTCACCGTACATATCCGGGAAAACGAGTCCTCGCCGAATATCCCTCCGGTAAAACTGCCCCTGGATATCGTCTATGAGGACGGGGACATCCTCGTCGTCAATAAGCCGGCCGGCATGCCGATCCATCCGTCCCTTAACAACTACCGTAACTCCCTGGCAAATGCACTTATGTACTACTTCAGCGAGCAGGGCGTGCCTTTCATCTTCCGCTGTACGAACCGCCTTGACCGTGACACTTCCGGTCTCACCGTCATCGCAAAGCACCTGGTCAGCTCCAGCATCCTCTCCGGCATGGGCGTCCGTCATGAGATCGAGAGGGAGTATCTGGCTGTCGTACGGGGCAGCGTGACGCCTCCCGAAGGAACGATCTGTGCGCCTCTCGCCCGCGCCGGCACATCCCTGATCGAGCGGAAGGTGGACTTTGAACATGGAGAGCACGCAGTGACACACTACCGTACCATAAAAGAAAAAAACGGGCACAGCCTCGTCTCACTCATACTTGAGACAGGCCGCACCCATCAGATACGTGTCCATATGAAATATCTCGGTTTTCCCCTCATCGGCGACTATCTGTATAACCCCGACACAGAAAACATCACCCGCCAGGCGCTTCACTCACACCGCCTGCGCTTCCGACACCCGATCACCGGAGAAGAGCTGGAATTCACCGCCCCTCTTCCTGACGATATGGCTTCTGTTCTTAAGGGAGATCCGCGGTGATCCTGTTTCCCCGGTCTCCCCGCAGTCATTGTACTCATCCTTCTGCTGTTATACACTCAGCTTTTTATCCGCAACAAGAGAGGACGCTGTGAAGAGGATTCCACAGACCACCAGATAGTACAGGACGTCAAATACACTCAGACCGGTCAGGTTTCCTGATCCGAACATCGCTGAGATCGCAGGAATGCTGCACAGCAGATCATATCCCCGCTCTACCACAAAATTGATGACAAAGAACAGGATCACTGCCACAAGACCGGCAAACCTGGACTTTACCAGCACAGTTCTTGACAGGATGACCGCAAAGAAACCGATCATGATCACAAGGGACCATGCCAGGAAAATAAGGAAGGCAATCTGAACCATGTCTGTCCAGTGGATCCCGCCCTCCACAAATGCGCTGGAAAGTATCCGAAATGCATCCAGCAGGGACGCAAATCCGTCCACCTTAAGTACCGCCGAGGCAAGGCATGCTCCTCCTGCCGCTGCGAAAAGCGCGAACATGATCAGCATCTGCAGGATCGATGAAATAAATTTTGCGCCCATGATCTCCCAGATCGACTTCGGGACCATCCACAGCATATAGCTCTGCTTCGTCCTCAGGTCCTTGTTCAGCACCAGAACTCCCTCGATTCCCGAATAGAAAAGCACCAGGATCGCAGCGCTGAACATCAGGGCGATCGTCACTCCCATCACCTGCTCTTTGTCAAATAACAGGCCTCCCCAGAACACAAGGAGCCCGACTGCGAGGGCTGAAAGGATCACCAGCCTTGCCGTCCTCTGTTTTCTCACTTCATATTTGATCAGTTTTCCCATCTCATACTCCTCCTTACATGATCTCCATATAGATATCCGTGATCGAACGTCCGCTCGCGATCCGTTCTTTTTCGAGGTCCACCACTCTCAGCAGTTCGCCGTTCTTGATAAACATCGCCTCATCCACAAAACTCTCGATCTCATCGAGCAGATGTGTGGAGATGACAAATGTATTTCCTTCCCCCGCAGTCTCAAGGATCAAAGAGACAATCTCCTCCCTCGCCTTATAATCCACTCCGTTCAGCGGCTCATCCAGCAGATAGAGCTTTGCCTCCCTGGCAAGCGTCGCAATGATCTTAAGCTTGGCGTTCATTCCGCTGGAGAGTTCCCGTACTTTCATAGAATCTTCCAGCCCCATCTTCTTCATCATGTCATTGAATCTGTCCGTGCTAAAATCATCAAAGAAATCCTGATAGTACTTCCTCACATCGGCAGCCTTCATATAGTCGTAGAAAAACGGCTCCGTGGACATATAGGCGATCTGTGCCTTGTCACTGTAGCACAGCCCGTGTCCCTCATAGATGATCTTCCCGGAAGTCGGCTTGGTCAGCCCTGCGATCATCTTCATCCACGTTGTCTTCCCGCTGCCGTTCTCTCCCAGAAGACCGTAGATCTTCCCTTCTTCAAGACGGAGCGAGATCCCCGCGACCGCCTGTTTCATCCTGTATGTCTTACTCAATCCTATACACTCCAGCATCATTCCTGCTCCTCCTTATAATCTGTGATTCGAACAATGATATCGTCCTTCTTAAAACCGAGATCTTTCATCTCCCGCATAAAATTATGAAGCACCTCATCCGCCATCTCTTTTTTCAAATTTTCAAACATACTCTCCTCCTCTGACACGAACGTGCCGATCCCCCGCTTTGTATAGCAGTAGCCTTCACTCTCCATTTCACGGTATATTCTCGCTGCAGTATTCTGATTTACTTTATAGAGCACTGCAAGTTCACGGTTTGAAGGCATCTTATCACCTGGTTTAAGCTCCCCCTTTATCATCTTCTTCTGCAGTTCACGTATCACCTGCAGATAAATAGGGGTTCCCGCACTGTATTCCATATCATCCCTCCCCGGATCATCTGATCTTGTGTGTATTAGTGCTATAGTTAGATAGTACACTAGTTTTCTATTTTTGTCAACCATATATTTCTGGTTCAGTCAAAAGGGAAGGGCTGAACCGTTATATTTTTTCACATATTTTCAAAAAAACTGTTGACATTCCAAGAAAAATACCATATAATAATTTTTGCTGTGAGTGATACAGCTTATATGTGCGATTAGCTCAGCTGGATAGAGCGTCTGGCTACGGACCAGAAGGTCGGGAGTTCGAATCTTCTATCGCACGTACTTAAGAGATGCCGTTGAAGCGGCATCTTTTTTTGTCCAAAATTTTCGAGAATCTGTTGTGCTGTTTCCGCCAGCTGCAGGATAAACTCTCCGGCATCTACACACAGAAGGACCCGTTCCTGCCTCACTGCAGGAACGGGTCCTTCTGTGTGTAACAATGCTCCGGCCAGACTGATCACCGGCACATTCTTCTCTTTCATATTTTTACTCTGCTCTACTGTGCGAAGCGTTCTTTCTGAGCTTCGATCAGCTCCTGATCATCAAAATAATTGATCTTCATGGCAGCTTTGACCTCGCGGAGTGTCTCAGCGGCAGCTTTTTCAGCTTTCTCGCTTCCCTTTTTCAGGATCTCATACACCGCGGGGATATCCTTCTGGAACTCTTTCCTTCTGTTCCGAATCGGCTCCAGTTCCGCCTGAAGGACATTGTTGAGGAAGCGTTTTACTTTCATATCTCCCAGTCCTCCTCTCTTGTAATGCTCCTTCAGTTCATCCAGATTCGCATACTCCGGCAGGAACTCCGGGAAATACTCCGGCCTGCAGAATGCATCCAGATACGTGAAGACCGTGTTGCCCTCCAGTTTTCCGGGATCTTCAATCCTGATATGGGTCGGATCCGTAAACATGCTGAACACTTTCTTCTTGATATCCTCCGGCTCCTCCGACAGGTAGATGCAGTTTCCAAGAGACTTGCTCATCTTTGCCTTACCGTCAATCCCCGGAAGACGCATACACGCCTCATTCTCCGGGAGAAGGATCTTCGGATCGACCAGTGTCTCGCCGTAGACAGAGTTGAACTTATGAACAATCTCTTTCGTCTGCTCGAGCATGGGCATCTGATCCTCGCCCACCGGTACTGTCGTCGCCTTAAAAGCTGTGATATCCGCCGCCTGGCTGATCGGATAAGTGAAGAAACCTACCGGGATACTGGCCTCAAAATTTCTCTGCTGTATCTCTGCTTTCACCGTAGGATTTCGCTGAACCCTGGAGACAGTGACCAGATTCATATAGTAAAACGTAAGTTCACACAGTTCCGGGATCTGGGACTGGATAAACAGCGTTGACTTCTCCGGATCAAGGCCGCATGCCAGATAATCCAGCGCCACCTCGATGATATTCTGACGCACCTTCTCCGGATTGTCCGCATTGTCCGTAAGCGCCTGCGCGTCCGCGATCATAATATAAATATCGTCAAAATCTCCTGTATTCTGAAGCTCGACCCTCCTCTTCAGAGATCCCACATAATGTCCTACATGCAGTTTCCCTGTCGGGCGGTCTCCCGTAAGCATTATCTTCTTCATATCGCTCGTAATCCTCCTAATCGTCATTTCTCGTGATCTTTTCCCATTATAACACCATCCCGCAGGCTTTGCTATAAGAAAAAGGCAGAAAACCCGGCCGGGTCTCTGCCTTTGCAATGTAACTCTGCAATTTCCTATTTCCTATTTTGTATTCTGGAGCACCGGACGTTTTGCATAACGCGGCGCTTTTTTTCTCTCCGATGCGTATACGAACTGGTACAGCACGTATGCCATAAGGAATGCCGCCATCACATCCAGCACGGAATGCTGCTTCAGGAACATTGTGGCCAGGATGATCAGGCCGCCCAGTATATATGCCCCGATGCATATTCCCCTGTGCTTCTTCAGCGCCTGGCTCTCATGGATCGCGATGCAGACACTCAGCGAGTTAAATACATGCAGGCTCGGAAATACATTCGTGCACGTATCCGCTCGGTACAGCACTCTGACCATATCCACAAAAATGTTGTCTCTCTCAAAGACGACGGGCCGCAGATCCTGTCCGTTCGGGAACACCGTTGATATGATCAAAAAAATGGTCATTCCCGTGAACATCAGTTTTGCCATTTTATAAAATCCCGGTACATCTGTAAAGAAGAAGTACAGGAATGCCGCCGCAATAAACACAAACCACAGCAGGTACGGCACGATAAAATATTCAATAAACGGTATATATTCATCCAACGGTATCTGGATCACATGGTAATGCGTGGTCACATGCTTCTCCAGATACAGAAACCACGGCATGTAAATGAGAATATACAAGAATACCCATCCGTGTTTATACTTTTTCGCCAAATCAGTGAATCTCTTTTTCCACTTCATATGTGACGCTCCCCTTGGATTAATGTTATCAGCCTTCCATCCTGTTTCCGGCTGAAACCTGTTTTCTGACTCGACTCGATTATAGCACGAAATACCGCCGGCAACAACCAGCTTCATAAAAGGTTAACAAATCTTTAGATATTCTATTATTTTTCTTCGGTTTCTGCCGGACAGAGCGTACTGTCAAGATATTTTCCCAGAGATCTGCTCATATTTCCCTCGAAATCCACCTGTCCGCTCCTGACACACCATTCGAATACATTGCCGATCACGATCATTCGGATATCTGTGGTAAACTCTTCGATCTTCACATTCAGCCGCAGTACTCCGGCCCGGACCGCCTTCTCAATATAGGTCTGCACTGTCACGATCGGATACGGGCGCTCCGTCCTGACCGCCGCATTCAGGGCCTGGTTTTTCGTATCATAATATCCCGACATGAACTCCACCCCCAGCTCCCTGCAGTATTTCACATAGTTCATATATACCTGAATGATTCCCTGTTTTGCTGCCTCCACATCCTTCGGCGTCTCCAGAAGATCCAGATTGATGCTCGGCTGGTCCTCAATATAGTAAGAGAGAAGATCGTCCTTTGTCTTAAAATGATGATAAAAACTTCCGTTGGAAACTCCCGCCTCCTCACAGATGTTTTTGATCGACAGTTCTTCATATCCTTTCTTCTGAAGGATTCTCTTCGCCGCCTGGAAAATCTTCTCCTTTGTCTCTCTTGACTTCTGCTGCTGTCTGGATAATTCTGCTTTTTCGCTCATTGGTAACTACGCTCCTGTATTCGCCGGGAAACGCGCTCCCGCCGCTCCCCTTATTCGATGTCCACAGTATACCATATTTCTCCTGGGGATTCAAGAAAACCGAGCGGGCTCTATAGTTTCCGCAGAACAGCTGTCACTGTCTGTCCGAACAGCGGAATATATACCCAGACTGTCCCGCTTATACCCCGGGCAGCTGCCCCCTCTTCTTTTTTCTTTGCGCACCCGCGGTGGCGAGATATGTTTCAAACGCAGAAGGCATGGGATATTTTTCTTCCAGCTCATCCCTCCCGGCAAAGATCACATTATCCTTCATCTCTTTTTCCAGTTCATCCACAAGGATCTCATACCCGGTCATATGCCATTCCACATGACTGAAAATATGCTTAGCGCTCTCAAGTTTTTTCACCCGCACCGGTGCAAGACCGAGACTGCGGGCGTAATCAATAGCCTCCTGTCGTTTCAGATGCCCTTCCACATTCGGGAACTCATACATCCCGGCCAGAAGTCCGGTACTTTTCCTTTTTCTGATCGCCACTGCGCCGCCATCGCAGAATAGAAAGACTGTCCGCTTTTCGATCCGCCGTTCTTTCGCTTTCTTCTTCACCGGATACTCCATCTGCGTTCCCTCAGCAAAAGACCGGCAGAGATGCCTCACCGGACACTCTGCGCACTTCGGCTCCCCGTTCGGAAGGCACACGATCGCTCCAAGTTCGATCAGGCTCTGATTAAAATCTCCTGCCGCGTCCCTGGGGATAACTTCCTCGAGCAGCGCCTCAATCTTCGTTCGCGTTGACGCCTTTGTAATGTCATCCGGATCCGCCAGAAGCCGTGTCACAACTCGGAACACATTGCCGTCCACCGCCGGTTTGGGAATATTGTAGACAAATGAGGCGATCGCCCCCGCCGTATAGCTTCCGATCCCTTTCAGAGACCGGATCTCCTCATACCTGTCCGGGAATCTCCCGCCAAACTCCTCCATGATCTGGACTGCCGCCGCCTTCAGGTTGCGCGCCCGGTTATAATACCCCATTCCTTCCCACAGTTTCAGGAGCCGTTCCTCCGGGACTTCCGCCAGGGCCTTCACGTCCGGAAGCTCCTTCAGAAATCTCTCATAGTACGGTTTGACCGCTTCAACCCTCGTCTGCTGCAGCATGATCTCCGAAATCCACACACGGTAGGCGTTCATCCGCCTGCGCCAAGGCAGGTCTCTCCTGTTTTCACGGAACCATTCCACAAGCGGCCCCGCCGCCTCCTTCAGCTCCGGGCTTCCGAGGACTATGTCCACCGGACTGTCGATCTCTATACTGTCCGGGGAAACTGTACAGTCGTATGCCAGAATATGGACTCCCGCAGCGGCAGCACGCCTCAGCGCCTCAGCAAACGCAGGATGGGTATCCGTGTTAGGCGTAAAATACCTCACATCCTTCATCTGGATCACGAAAAACACATAGGTTTCATATCCCTCCTGTTTTGCAAGTATCAGTTCTTCCAGATGCTTGACCGCACGCTCGCTGGGCGCATCCGGAAAACGGCAGACGCCGTTTTCCTCCAGCGTCACTCCCTTTACCTCAATGAATATCCGTTTTCCCTCCGCTTCCACATAGAGGTCAAAGCGGGAATTTCCATAAGTTGTCTCCGGTCTCACAAGCGTTACATCCCGGAAGAGATGCCCTCCCCTGATCCATTCCTCGACCAGACGGTTCGGAATCTGGGAGTCCATATTGATCATCCGCTCCCCTTTCTCCACACTGATCAGATCCCATTTCGTCTTCCTGTCCGGATTTGCGCTTCTTTGTATATAGACAGACGCGCCCGGGACAAGAAGTTCCGCACAGCGCCCTGTATTTTTCACATGTACAGTCTCCTTCCGGCCATTCAGCTCAGTGTATGCGATGAACCGGTTGGGCCTCTCAAGGAATACCGCTTTTTCTATCCTCTCATATCTCATGCTCTTCCATCCTGCTTTCCTTCCTGTTTTCTGTCACTCTCACAGCTGACTGTCCGACACTGCATCCCTCTCCCGCCTGCTGCCGGCGGAGAATGCCGCATTGTCCGCAGACATTGTAGCATATCTGCACAGAAAAAGACCAGCCCCCTTACGAAAGCCGGTCTCTCTGTACTCCTCACAGTTCTGCGCAGCCGAATGCATCCTTTCTGACACACGTCCCGGACTGCGCCTCTTCTTCCTATAATATCTTTGATAAAAATTCCTTCAGCCTCGGATCCTTCGGATGATCGAAGAATTCCTCCGGCGGCGCCTCCTCTTTGATCTGGCCGTCGTCCATGAAGATCACACGGGAAGCAACCTCCCTGGCAAATCCCATCTCGTGGGTCACGACCACCATGGTCATGCCGTCCTTCGCCAGTTTTTTCATCAGGTCAAGCACCTCTCCGACCATCTCCGGATCCAGCGCTGACGTAGGCTCGTCGAACAGGATCACGTCCGGATTCATCGCCAGAGACCGGATGATCGCAACTCTCTGTTTCTGTCCTCCGGAGAGAGTGGACGGATACGCATCTGCCTTATCGTCCAGGCCGATCCTTTTGAGAAGGTTGAGCGCCTGTTCCTTTGCCTCCTTCTTGATCTGATCCTTTGTCGTATCGATCGGGATCAGTTCTTCCTTGCTGCTTCTGAACAGGTTCTTGAAACGGGTAACAAAGTTCTTTCTTTTCGCTTTTCCCAGATCCTTGCAGCGCAGATATGCCGGCGCCATCATAACATTCTGCAGCACGGTCTTGTTGTTGAACAGATTAAAGTGCTGGAACACCATTCCCATGTGCCTGCGGTGAAGATTGATATCCACCTTCATATCCGCAATGTCCACGCCGTTGAAAATGATACTGCCGCTGGTGGGGTCTTCCATACAGTTCAGGCACCGCAGGAATGTACTTTTTCCGGAACCCGAAGGTCCGAGCACCGCGACAATATCACCCTTGTTGATCGTGATATTGATTCCCTTGAGGATCTCAAGCTGTCCGAAGCTCTTCCTAAGATTAATTACGTCTATCACTCTTCCTCAGGCTCCTTTCCAAAAGTTTTACCAGCAGGCTGATCACCAGCACCAGTACAATGTAGATGACCGCCATGACCAGATACGGAACGATAAAGTCATAGCTGTTGCTGCCTATATAATTGAACGCCATGTAGAGATCCGCCACAGCCACAAAGCTTACCACCGATGTCTCCTTGACCAGGGTGATGAACTCATTTCCCAGCGTCGGGAGGATATTCTTCACTGCCTGCGGAATCACGATCTTGCACATACTCGCACTGAAGCTCAGTCCCACTGCGCGTCCTGCCTCCATCTGCCCCGGATCCACAGACTGAATACCGCTTCGCATGATCTCCGATATGTAGGCTCCACTGTTGAGGCCGAACACTGCGATGGCAACATTCAGACCGCTTGTCCTCACGCCCAGCAGCGGCAGCAGTACATAATAGCCGACCAGGAGCTGGACGACCATCGGGCTTCCTCGGAACAGCGCCACATAGAAGCTGCAGAAACCGTTGAGCACTCTCGGAAGCAGTTTATATTTCGGCACCACTCTGACCGTAGCGATCAGCGTTCCGATCACAATACCGATGAGCAGGCCGAGCACTGCGATGAGAAGCGTGTTCTGCAGGCCTTCCACCACCCGGACATAACCGTTCTGATCGATAAATATGTCGATAAATTTATCTACTCTCTGACTTAAATTACTCATTTTCTTCCCTTCTCAAAAGAAGGAAAATGCCTGCATCCGGACCGGAATGCCTGTATTTTCCTTCTCCCACAGTTTGCGTCTCTTTATTGCACTTCTTTTATATCAATCCGATCACTGCATCTCATTGATGGATTCGGTGATTGCTGCTGCCGGAGCTGCGTCAATGATCACATAGTCAATGTTTCCATTGATCATATCCTGAACGGCAAGAGAACCGTTCTTGTATGTCTTGCATGTCGCCGGAAGCCCTTCGAAGCCCATGTCTTCGCTTCCCTCTACGTAGTAGTTTCCTGTCGTTCCCTGCTGCACGCCGATCGTTGTGGATGAGCTCAGCTTGCCCAGCAGTGCCGCCACGTCATCTGCAGTCTTGCAGTCGTCAAATGTGGTGTCCGTGCTCGGTACGATCAGTCTCTGGGAAGCCTGATAGTAGGACTCGGAGAATGTAACGAACTCTTCCCTCGCCTCACTGACTGTAAGTCCGGCCATGGCGATATCACACTTCTGCTGGCTTACAGACAGGCAGACCGCGTCGAAATCCATGTTCTGGATCACCAGCTCTTTGCCCAGCTCGTCTGCAAGGAGTGCCGCGATCTCCATATCGATTCCTACATAGGAATCACCTTCCATATACTCAAACGGCTCGAATGCGGCGTTCGTAGCCACAACAAGCTGATCCTTTGACTCGTCGAGCGCTGCGGACTCTACCGGCGTCGGGTCGCCGCCGCCGAAATATTTCTCGCAGATCTCATCCAGCGTACCGTCTTCCTTGATCTTATCAACAAACTCATTCACCTGATCCAGGAGCTCCGGCTGGGACTTATCCACTCCGAATGCGTACTCTTCGTTGGTCAGATCGATATCGATCACCTTCGCAGTTACAGCGCCGCTGCCTGAATCGTTATCTTTTCCGCTGCCGCTTCCGCATCCGACGATCATTCCGGCTGTAAGAGCCGCCGTCAGGCAGACTGCCAAAAACTTCTTCATCATTCATTCCTCCATTTTGTTCTAAATTGCATAATCATACAGATTATCTTCCTAATTCTAACACGTTTCCCTTAAATTACAAGCCCCAATATTCAACAAATACGCATTTTTATGCCAGAAGCGCCGTGACCCCGAAATAGAGGAGCACGATGATTCCGAGAACGATCCGGTAGTAGCCGAACACCTTGAAATCATGCTTTTTGATATAGCGCATGAGGAACTTGATCGCAACGATAGACACGGCAAAGGAAACAACCATTCCGAGGATCAGCAGGAACAGCTGCATCGCCGTAAAGCTCAGGCCGAAGTGAATCAGTTTCACTGCACTCGCGCCGAACATTGCAGGTATCGCCAGGAAAAATGTGAACTCTGTGGCAACCGCTCTGGACACGCCCAGCAGAAGCGCTCCGACGATCGTCGCGCCCGAGCGTGATGTCCCCGGTATCATTGCGAGCATCTGGAAGACACCGATGATAAGGAGCATCGGTATCGTCAGCTGAGATATCTTTTTCACCTTCGGTTCCCGGTCCTTCTGGTAGTTCTCGATCACAATGAACAGGATACCGTAGACGATCAGCATAGCCGCAACAACATAGGCATTGTTAAACTTTTCCTCAATAAAATCGTTGAACAGGATACCGATCACTCCGGCCGGGATCGATCCGATCAGGACTTTGATCCAGAGCCGCCATGTCATCACCTTCTGCTTTTCCGTCTTTCTCGGCGAGAACGGATTCAGCTTATGGAAATAGATCACGACTACCGCCAGGATCGCGCCCAGCTGGATCACCACGTTGAACATATCAAAGAACTCCTTGCTCTGGTCCAGCTTCAGGAATTCTTCCATCAGGATCAGATGTCCCGTACTGCTGATCGGAAGCCATTCCGTGATGCCTTCCACGATTCCAAATATGATCACTTTCAATGCATCTAACATATTCTCTCTCCTCCTCCAAGGACAAATTTTTCAATTGCTTTTGCCACTCCGTCTTCCTCGTTGCTGTCTGTTATGTAGTCTGCAGCCTCCTTTACCTGCTCCTCCGCATTCGCCGTGGCGACTCCGAATCCGGCCTCACGCAGCATGACAGTGTCATTGTCGCCGTCGCCGCAGGCCATGATCTCCTCTCTCCGGATCCCCAGAAGCTCTCCGAGCCGGATGAGGCCGCTTCCCTTGTTGACCCCCGCAGCATTGATCTCAATATTATATCTCAGAGATCCGACAAGAGTAAGTCCGTCCACCTGCTCCAGTTCTTCCCATGCCCTTTTCCGCTCTTCCATATCTGCAAAAAGCGCCTGCGCCTTATCCATTCCCCGATTTTCCTTCTTCAGCAGTTCCATGAGATCCGGCACCGGCTTCCGGGTTGTTCTGAGATATTCCCACATATTGGGGTTCCTGTGATACTTTTCCACCTGAGCCATCTTCTCTTCACATACATAACCCTGGCCGTCGAAATATATCTCTTGTAATGTATCATATTTTCCACAGATTTCCAATGCTCTTTTTCCCAGCTCCGGAGACAGCAGATGCTCTTCCAGCACGCTCCCGTCCGCGGTGTTCACGATCCGCGCACCGTTGGAAGTGAGCGCATACCGCATTCCCGGAAAGTTCCTGAGTTCCTCCGGCACCCCCATCCAGGGGCGGCCCGTAGCCACAAGAACGACAACGCCGGCATCCAGAGCCTTCCTGAGGGCCAGCCTTGTACGGGGCGTCAGCTCTTTCTTTTCATTCAGCAGAGTTCCGTCCAGATCCAGCCCGATCATCTTTATCCTACGTTCCACTTTTCCATTTCCTTTCTCTGTGAATCCCTATTCCGCCGCTTCCTGTATAATAACTGAAACTCTAAATTTTTTATAATTTATTGTAACAGAGTTTGCCTAATAAAGCAATTTATAGTATAATAAACATTCGGTAACTGCAAACCATATCAAGAAAGGAATTGAGTTTATGGGAATCTGCAAAAAAAGCCGGATAATAAGAGGCGCTGCTCTGCTCTGCTCTCTTACCCTTGTTTTGTCCGGCCTTCCTGCATGGGCAGCGGATGACATAGAGGAACTGGAGGACCAGACCTCTGCCCTGGAAAGTGAACTTGAAGGGATCAACCAGGACATCCTTTCCTTAAGCGAAGATATCTCTTCTACGGAAATGCAGGTAGAAATTCTTAACGGGGAGATCCTCAGAACATCTGACGCCCTGGAAGAAGCTGAAAACAACGAAGAAAAGCAATATGAAGCAATGAAGATCCGCATCAAATATATGTACGAGCACGGCAATGCATCCCTGCTGGAGCTCCTTTTCTCTGCCGAAGACATGGCAGACTTTCTCAACAAAGCGGATTTTATAGAAAGTCTCAGTGAATATGACCGGGATGCACTTGACCAGCTGCAGGATGTCCATCAGGAGATCGCTGATCAGAAAAGTGTTCTTGAAGAACAGCAGGCATCGCTTACTGAACTTCAGGCAAGTCTGAAGACACAGCAGGAAGAACTTCAGAAAAAAGCGGACGAGACATCCACTAATCTGGAAGAAGTCAATGCGAAACTGGAGAAAGCTCGGGAAGAAGAAGCCGCGCGGATCGCAGCTGAGAAAGCCGCGGCAGAAGCCGCTGCGCAGGCAGCAGCGCAGGCCGGCTCTTCCGGCGGAAGCGGGAACAGCGGAGGCGGAGGTTATAATAATTCCGTTGTGAACGGCGGATCGATCAGTGCCTCCACCAGCGAGACCACTCTGCTGGCAGCTCTGCTCGACTGTGAAGCCATCCACAATTATGACGCTATGCTGGCTGTCGCCACAGTGATCATGAACCGTGTGGAAAGCCCCCGGTTCGGGAACAGCATCACTTCCGTCATCTACGCACCAGGTCAGTTCGAGCCTGTCTGGACAGGCCGTCTTGAAAGCCGGCTCAATGCCGGACCTACAGATCTGGCCGTGCAGGTTGCTCAGGACGCCATCAATGGCTCACGGCTTGCAGCAGTAGCTGACTGTTACTATTTTCTGTATGCAGGCTCAACGAACCGTAACGGTGTGAATATCGGCAACAACCTGTTCTTTGTGAGCTGGTAAAATATTTTTTATGAAGAACCCCCGGAGCAGCGCTTTACCGCTCTCCGGGGGTTCTTCATTCTGCATCTTACAGGAGGCATTCTACTGATAATCGATCACATCGATCCATTTCATCAGGAAATCTTTCTCCAATTCATTATCCTTCGTCAGCTGTGCTGCCGCCACGATCGGAAGCCACTGCTGTACATACTGCTTCGCTGTATCGCTCTTTTTGCAGAAAATTTTCATATAAAGATCCGCCGTCTCCTGATCCTTCAGCGCAAAGAGCAGATAAGTCATCGCTGCATCAGCGCTTGCATTTCCCTGTGTCGCATGAGCCCAGTCAACAACCGTCATCTTTCCGTTCTTTCCGACGATAACATTGCTGGGATTAAAATCACCATGGCAGACTTTATTATGCTTCGGCATGCTCTCAAGACGTGTCAGCAGCTCATATCTGGTCGTCGCATCTACTTCCTTGAGGCTGTTGATCTGACGGGACAGCTTATCCTTCATGCCTTTGAGCAGCGGAGAAGTCTTACTGTGCACCTGGAGCTGAAGATCAACGAAATCTTCCATATATTTCTCCATATTTTTCCGGTCAGACATCATCATTTCTTCCAGCGTCTTCCCCTCTTTATACTCGATGGAGATCGCCCATCTGCCGTCGATCTGAGTAACCTCTTTTACTTTCGGTATATCAAGACCTGTCTCCTCGATCCGAGCGGTGATCAGCGCCTCGTTGAAAACATCGGATTTCGGATGTGTCTCGCTGAAGATCTTAACAATACAGTCATCGCATCTGTAAACTTCTTTGTACGCGCGTCTCACGATAAGATTTTTCTCTTCAAACTTCATATCTGTCTTCCTCCTTACGGCGATTTTTCGATGGACCTATTATACAATACAAACGGGTGAAATGTAACCCCGCCGGCACATTTTTGTGCAATTTTTAACAATTTTTCTATGCTTTATTTTATTGTTATATTTTTAACATTTATGGTACATATTGCACATTTTCATTTTCCTATCCAGCTCTGATCATGACCAATCCGCACAAAAACGTACGGGATTCCGCACCATATCTCCTATGATGCAGAATCCCGTTTTCTTTTAGTGATTTATCGATTATTTGCCGTAATAGCACTTCAGATAGATCTCTTTGATCTCTTTGATCAGCGGGTATCTCGGGTTTGCTCCTGTACACTGATCGTTGAATGCCTGCTCGCACATATCATCCAGTGTATCCAGGAAGTACTTCTCATCGATACCGTAATCTTTGATCGTCTTCTTGATACCAATCTTCTCTTTGAGATCTTCCAGTTTTGCGATGAAGTTCTCGAATACTTCCTCATCTGTATTTCCCGTACAGCCTGCGAAACGTCCCAGTTCTGCGTATCTCTGCAGCGTATGCGGATACTGATACTGGGAAAATGTTCCCATCTTTGTCGGAACCTCTGCCGCGTTGTATCTCATGACCTCTGTCAGGATGACGGCATTCGCTATGCCGTGCGGCAGGTGATGGAATGCGCCCAGCTTATGAGCCATGGAGTGGTTAACTCCCAGGAATGCATTCGCAAATGCCATACCTGCCATGCAGGAAGCATTGTGCATTGCCTCGCGCGCCTTCGGATCTTTCGCGCCGTTCTCATATGCTGACGGCAGGTTCTCGAATACCATCTTCACAGCCTTCATCGCGAGACCGTCTGTAAAGTCTGTCGCCATAATGGAGACATATGCCTCGATCGCATGTGTCATAACGTCGATACCGGATGCGCTTGTCAGTCCTTTCGGAGCTGTCATCGCATTGTCGACATCCACGATCGCCATGTTCGGCATCAGCTCATAGTCCGTGATCGGCCACTTGATTCCTGTCTCAGCGTCTGTGATGATCGCGAACGGAGTCACCTCAGAACCTGTTCCTGAAGATGTCGGGATCGCTACGAAATATGCCTTTTCTCCCATCTTTGGGAACGTATATACTCTCTTGCGGATATCCATGAAGTCCATTGCCATGTCTTCGAAGTTTGCTTCCGGATGCTCATACATCAGCCACATGATCTTGCCGGCATCCATTGCGGAGCCGCCGCCCAGCGCGATGATCGTATCCGGCTCAAAGTCTCTCATCTGCTCTACGCCCTTCTGTGCGCACTGCAGTGTCGGATCGGGAGCTACATCGAAGAAGCATGTATGCTGGATTCCCAGTTCGTCCAGTTTCTCCTCGATCGGTTTTGCGTATCCGTTCTTGTAAAGGAAGCTGTCTGTCACGATGAATGCTTTCTTCTTGTGCATCACCTTCCCGAGCTCATCCAGAGCTACCGGCATACAGCCTTTCTTAAAGTATACTTTTTCTGGTGTCCTGAACCACAGCATATTCTCTCTCCTCTCGGCAACTGTCTTCACATTCAGAAGATGTTTAACTCCAACGTTCTCTGATACAGAGTTTCCGCCCCAAGAACCGCATCCAAGCGTCAGCGACGGAGCAAGTTTGAAGTTGTACAGATCGCCGATACCGCCCTGGGAAGAAGGTGTATTGATCAGGACACGGCAGGTCTTCATAGCCTCATAGTGTTTCTGGATCTTCTCTGTCTCCGCCGGGTCAATATAGAGAGAAGACGTATGTCCGTATCCGCCGTCTGCTACAAGCTGAGCGGCTTTCTCAAGCGCCTCGTCAAAGGTCTTTGCTCTATACATAGCGAGTACAGGAGATAATTTTTCATGGGCAAATTCCTCGGAAATATCAACGGATTCCACTTCACCGATCAGGATCTTTGTGTTCTCCGGTACATCAACGCCTGCCAGCTTTGCGATCTCGTAAGCTGATTTTCCGGGGATCTTGTTGTTCAGGGCTCCGTTGATGATGATCGTCTTGCGCACTTTGTCGAGCTCTTTACCGGGTTTCAGGAAATAGCAGCCTCTGTACTGGAACTCCTTCTTTACTGCATCATATACGCTGTCCAGGACAGTAACGGACTGCTCAGATGCACAGATCATACCATTGTCAAATGTCTTGGAATGGATAATGGAGTTAACCGCCAGCCTGATATCCGCTGTGTCGTCGATAATGACTGGTGTGTTTCCTGCGCCGACGCCGAGGGCCGGTTTTCCGGATGAGTACGCTGATTTTACCATTCCCGGTCCGCCTGTGGCAAGGATCAGATCAGAGTCTCTCATGACTGTCGTCGTCAGCTCAAGGGAAGGAGCGTCGATCCATCCGATGATTCCTTCCGGAGCGCCAGCTTTCACCGCTGCGTCCAGTACAACCTTGGCAGCCGCGATCGTACACTTCTTTGCCGCCGGATGGGGGCTGATGATGATCGCGTTTCTTGTCTTCAGACAGATCAGTGTCTTGAAGATCGCCGTTGAAGTCGGGTTTGTTGTCGGAATGACTGCTGCGATCAGTCCGATCGGCTCAGCGACCTTCTTGATCCCGTATGCCGGATCCTCTTCGATCACGCCGCAGGTCTTTGTATCTTTGTACGCATTGTAAATGTACTCTGCCGCATAGTGATTCTTGATGACCTTGTCTTCCATGACGCCGCGCTGTGTTTCTTCCACAGCCATCTTTGCAAGCGGGATACGCTGCTTGTTGGCCGCCATAGCCGCCTCAAAAAAGATCTTGTCCACCTGTTCCTGGGTGAACGCAGCGAAGATCTTCTGTGCCTCGCGCATTGCTTTCATCTTTGCCTCGAGGGCTTCTACACTGTCGATGATCTCCGGCACAACTGCTTTTTCTTTCTCTGCCATTTTGATAATTCCTCCTGTAATTGAATTATTCTTTGTTTCTCACAGTTCACAGTATAGTCATATTGTTAAATATTTGTCAACCCTTAATTCGTTAATAATTTAACGTTATTTTTTTAACATTTATTGTGCATTTCTGACAATATTCTTTTTCTCCTATTCCTCCTTTATCCATTTTATACTACACTGTGCTGCATGTTCCCTGCATTTCACGTCATTTTTACTATATTCAGCCCTGGAAACATCTATATTTTCTTACTATCAAGAATAGCACTTTCTTCCAGTATCCACAACAGAAAAATGCCGTACATTCTGTCGTGTACGGCATTTTCTAACATCAGCGTGATTTTTCTTTATCTTTCATTATAGGGCACATAATATTTCTCCAGAAGTTCGATGTACAGCTCGCGCAGATTGCCGCATATCTCCTCATCTGCAAAACCGTAGCCCCTCTCACCGTCGACCACATAATACGGCCAGACTTCCCCAAAATACATCTCTGTACCATCATGGAAGTAAAGGCGGTACTGCATATAAGTTCCGGTCATATCTTTAAAAAGGTCTGTGGCTATGCCCTTCAGCTCCACCTTTTTCAGACTGTCTTTCACCTGCTCTGCTTCATCGTCGGACAGGAGTATTTCGACATCATCCGGCAGCCGGAGACTAATGCTTCTGATCTGTTCGACGTCAATCCGTTCAGCTTTAAAACAAAGCCAGAAAACAGCTGAAATGAACACAAGCACGGCGAGAATCCCGGCTGCAATACCTGCCTTTTTCTTAGTTCTCAGAAGCATGTATATTCCCCCTCTCATGAGTATCTCAGACAATTTATCTAAGATAATTATACAGCAGCAAGATTAGATATACAATCCTGTGCCCAAAAAACAAAAACGCCGCCTGTATCCGGTTTCCCAGATACAGGCGGCGCTTATATCACAATTTTCTGTTTTTATACGAGCTCGATCAGCACTTCCATCGCTGCATCGCCCTTACGCTGGCCGATCTTGATGATTCTTGTGTAACCACCGTTGCGGTCCGCATACTTCGGAGCGATCTCTGTGAAGAGCTTCTCAACCATGTCTACGTTCTTTGTGTTTTTCTTCTTTCCGGCGCCCTTTGCAGGAACTTCTTTCACCGGATAGAGAACTTTCAGCATCTCACGTCTTGCGTGAAGTCTGCTCGGCTGATCCTTCTTGATCTTCTTCTCAACTTCATCGTAAACAGTAACTTTCTTGCCATCTACAACTTCTTTTACTCTCTTGCCGTCTTTGTCCTTGCGGGCAACCTTAGCAGTAACAGTAACTTCATCGTAGTTGTCTTTCTCTCTGACTGCCATTGCGATGAGGCCTTCTGCGATCTTGCGGATCTCCTTTGCCTTAGCCTCTGTGGTAACGATCTTGCCATTGCTGAGCAGAGCTGTTACCTGGTTTCTTAATAATGCTTTTCTCTGGCCTGCTGTTCTGCCGAGTTTTCTATACTTTGCCATTTTAATTATTCCTCCTAAATTTTTCCGTTCAGCCGCGCCAATCGCAAAGCCGCACTTACGTGCTTACTGCGGCTGCCGCCGCTCTTTGCTCATGAGCAGGCGCTCATCCCATGTATACGCCCGCCCCCAAAACCATGCGAGCATGGTTTCTGAGTCCGGTCAATACATGGCTGAACCAGAATATCACATTTGATTATGCATCTTCGGTCTTATTAATCAAATGCTCCTGCCGCGCTCTTCGGTCTTACCGGCAGGATATTTGTTTTCGGCGCTTACTCGTCGCCGTGGTTTAACTCAAGATTAAGCTCTTTCAGCTTCGCCAGAACCTCTTCCAGTGACTTACGTCCAAGGTTGCGGACTTTCATCATGTCCTCAGGTGTCTTATTCGTAAGCTCTTCTACTGTATTGATTCCAGCTCTCTTCAGACAATTGTATGAGCGGACAGAAAGCTCAAGTTCATCGATGCTCATCTCAAGAACTTTCTCTTTCTCATCATCCTCTTTCTCGATCATGACTTCAGCTGCCTGTGCAACCTCGGACAGATCGATAAAGAGCTTCAGGTGCTCGCTCAGCACTTTTGCCGCAAGGCTTACAGCCTCGTCAGGAAGCATTGTTCCCTTCGTCCATACGTCCAGTGTCAGTTTATCATAATCTGTGATCTGACCTACACGGGTATTCTCCACAGAAAGATTCACACGCTCAACAGGTGTATAGATCGAATCGATCGGAATCACACCGATCGGCATGTCTTCCGTCTTATTCTTATCTGCACTTACATATCCTCTTCCCTTTGTGATGGTGAGTTCCATGTAAAGCTTGCTCTCTTTTCCGCCGCTCAAAGTAGCGATGACCTGATCCGGATTCACGATCTCGATATCGGAATCTGCCTGAATGTCAGCACCGGTCACGACTCCTTCGCCCTCGAACTCGATATATGCAGTCTTTACTTCATCAGACTCGGATGTGTTTTTGATCGCCAGGGACTTCAAGTTCATGATGATCTCTGTCACATCTTCCTTCACACCGGGGATGGAACTGAATTCATGCAGGACACCGTCGATCTTCACGGAGCTGATGGCTGCTCCCGGCAGAGAAGAAAGCATGATTCTTCTCAGGGAGTTTCCAAGAGTTGTTCCGTAGCCTCTCTCCAGCGGCTCTACAACAAATCTTCCATACTTTTTATCATCTGAAACATCTGTAATCTCAATATTCGGTTTATTAAAATCAAACACTACACAGACCCTCCTTATGGGCTAAAATATGTTGAGGGGGTACGATGTTACATCTAATTCTCTGCGTATTAAATGCAGCCATTATTATTTAGAATATAACTCGACGATTAACATCTCATCAACCGGAACGTCGATTGCTTCTCTCGCCGGCAGCTCTTTCACTACACCTTTCAGATTCTCAGAATCCACATCAAGCCAGTCCGGAATCATGTTTCCGCCTGTCACTTCCAGGATCTCTTTGTATCTCGGTGAGCTCTTCTTAGCCTCTTTGATCTCGATCGTGTCGCCTGCTTTTACAAGGTAGGACGGAATGTTCACCTGCTTGCCGTTTACCAGCACGTGCTTGTGGTCAACGATCTGTCTTGCCTCTTTTCTTGTTCTTGCAAATCCCATACGGAAAACAACATTGTCCAGTCTGGACTCCAGAAGTCTCATCAGGTTGTCGCCTGTCATACCTTCCATCTGTTTTGCTTTCGCATAGTAATTTCTGAACGGTTTCTCCAGAACGCCATAGATGAATTTTGCTTTCTGCTTCTCACGGAGCTGAAGGCCGTACTCGCTCATCTTTCTGTTTGATCTCTTTAACTGTCTGTTAGATTTCTTTGTGACTCCCAAATAAATCGGATCCATTCCTAAGGAACGGCATCTCTTAAGAACAGGAACTCTGTTTACTGCCATTTCTATCCTCCTATATTCATACATGTCAGCGGACATCATCCGCTGTCTCTACAATCTTGTATTCTATAAGTTTACAGATTTGATCTTCCGAAAAAATCAAATTAGACTCTTCTGCGTTTCGGCGGACGGCATCCGTTGTGCGGAACCGGTGTTACGTCCTTGATGCTCACTACATCAATGCCGCATGCCTGAAGAGCACGGATCGCTGCTTCTCTTCCTGATCCCGGTCCTTTTACGAATACATCTACCGATTTAAGACCATGTACTAATGCTGCCTTAGCTGCTGTCTCAGCTGCCATCTGTGCTGCATATGGAGTAGATTTCCTTGAACCTCTAAATCCCAGACCGCCTGCACTTGCCCATGAAAGAGCATTTCCCTGTGTATCTGTCAGTGTAACAATTGTATTGTTAAAAGATGACTGGATGTGTGCTTGTCCTCGTTCAACGTTTTTCTTGACACGTTTTTTTGTTACTTTTTTCGCAACTTTCTTAGCCATTTAAACTAACCTACTTTCTTCCTATTTATTTCTTCTTATTAGCTACAGTTTTCTTCGGACCCTTGCATGTTCTCGCATTAGTCTTGGTCTTCTGACCACGCACCGGAAGTCCTTTTCTGTGACGGATTCCACGGTAGCATCCGATTTCTTTCAGTCTCTTGATGTTCAGCTGGATCTCTCTTCTGAGATCACCTTCTACAACCTGTGTCTCATCGATCACAGCGCTGATCTTCTTTACTTCTTCACTTGTAAGATCTCTTACACGTGTGTCAGGATTAACTCCTGCCTCTGCCAGAATACGGTCTGCGCTTGTTCTTCCGATTCCATAGATATAAGTCAGACCGATTTCAATGCGTTTGTCTCTTGGTAAGTCTACACCTGCAATACGAGCCATGTGTCTTTCCTCCATTTTCTTTTCAATTTCATATTGTCCCAAATTGAGGCTGCGGATGCTTCATAGAGAACGCTCTCATACTTGTGGTGCTGCATCCTACCGGGTATTTCCCGATATCCCAGCCCAGGCATACAGATATATGCCCTTTCCCGGCACGGATCCAAAAGAGTCCGCCAATGCAAACGCCGGGTATTTTAAGCAATATACAACTGCATCCGAATGAAGATCTGTAGAAGAATAGGTAAAAACAGACATTCATTCTCAAATGCACAGATCACACGCTCAGCCGGTACCTGGTACGGAGCGGTGTATCCTTACTGTATATTAAACAGCTCTACACACTGCCTGGTGTGTCGTGCTGTCAGCCGCCTAAATAATTGCACAAACTAATAATGAATGTTCGCCTCACTGAGCTTGAAAGTACCTCGCTGAGTTCGCCGAACAGAATTACCACTAAGTTCAAGCCGTGCTTAACAGCCTGCTTTCACGAAGTGTTTTAGCCCTGACGCTGTTTGTGCTTCGGATTCTCACAGATTACTCTGATGCTTCCTTTTCTTTTAATGATCTTGCATTTTTCACAAATTGGTTTTACTGATGATCTAACCTTCATGTCAAATCCTCCTTCCCTGCTTTGCTCTGCCTACAATTTCCGGTATTTTTGGGCACACCACCCCAAAAATGACCATTTCATAGTATATCACCTGTCTACGGATAAAGTCAATCACTTTTTATATAAAAATGATAAGTGTTCAATGCCAGTGCTTTCGGTCATTTATCTCTCCAGACGATACGGCCTTTGCTCAGGTCATACGGAGACATCTCAAGGGTAACTTTATCCCCCGGAAGAATCTTGATGAAATTCATGCGCAGCTTTCCGCTGATGTGAGCGAGTACGACATGACCGTTTTCCAATTCCACCTTAAACATCGCGTTCGGGAGTTTCTCAACTACGACTCCTTCAATTTCAATTACGTCAGCTTTTGACATATTTAACCCTCCTGCATTTCAAACGGCTCCTGGGAACCGCTTTGCTGTTGCCACTCACTGCAGACTGCCCGGCAGCCTGCCGGATTCAGGCCCTCTCTTTCGTCCTCCGGATGTACTCACTGATCAGATGTCTGATCTCTGAATCATTTGAAATACTTCCGGCTTTCACATTCAGGATCGGCTGAAGATGCCTGATATTCTTCTTTTTCATCCGGCTGAGGGGCCTTAAGGCCCCGTCTGCCAGATATACATATTCATTTTTGACACTGATTATGACATATATACTGCCTTTATCGTGTCCTGCCCTGGATCTTGCCAGCATCCCCGGTTCATAATTCATGGACGCCTACTCTCCAAGGATCTTTACGATCTCTGCGAACACATCGTCGATATCGATCGTACCGTCAACCTCTTTCAGGATTCCAGCCTCTGTGTAATAGTCGATCAGCGGCTGTGTCTGCTCATGATACACGGCAAGTCTCTTCTGTACTGTCTCCGGCTTGTCGTCATCTCTCAGAATAAGGCTTCCGCCGCACTTATCGCAGATGCCTTCCTTCTCTGTCGGCGCGTAGACGATATGATATGTCGCTCCACAGTCCACACATGCTCTTCTTCCGGACATGCGTGTCACGATGTTCTCGTCCGGCACTTCAACGTTGATCGCATAGTCAACTTTCTGTCCCATCTCTGAGAGTGCTTTGTCGAGTGCCTCCGCCTGCGGGATCGTGCGCGGGAATCCGTCGAGCACGTAACCGTTTGCGCAGTCATCCTGGTTTACTCTGTCTACGACAAGATCAACAACCAGCTCATCCGGAACAAGAAGTCCCTGATCCATGAATGTCTTTGCTTTCTTTCCAAGCTCTGTTCCGTTTTTGATGTTCGCTCTGAAGATATCTCCTGTTGAAATATGCGGAATCGCATACTTCTCTGCAATCTTCTTTGCCTGGGTTCCTTTTCCGGCTCCCGGTGCTCCCAACATGATAATCTTCATACTACAACCTCCATTCCTGAGTGATTTTGTATAGCCAAAGCGTTTTGTCAGCGCTCTGTGCTCCGTGCGATCAGCCATGCCGTCCGGTTTACGCCGTTCCGCGCATGACTTCCATAATAGCAGTTTAACCCGCCGCGCTTTATCCCGCAGAAGCGGGACAAAGCAGAGCGAGCTAAGTATGTTTAATATCCAAGGAAGCTGTTCTTCATCTTGCTTCCTTTATTATTTAAAAATCCTGTGTAGTTCCTTACGAGCATCTGTGATTCGATCTTCTTGATCGTCTCAAGTACGACACCTACGATAATAATCAGTGACGTACCGCCGAAGGATACATTCGCTCCGAATACACCGTTAAAGAAATACGGAATAACCTGAACGATAATCAGACCGCATGCACCGATAAAGATGATGTAGTTCAAAATCTTCTGCAGATACTCGACCGTCGGTTTGCCTGGGCGGATACCCGGGATAAAACCGCCGTTCTTCTTCATGTTGTTTGCGATCTCCAGCGGATTGAAGGTAATCGATGTGTAGAAATACGCAAAGAATACAGTAAGTACAATGTAAACGAGAAGACCGATCGAGTAAAGCGGATGCTCCGGATCACACCAGTTATTGGAGTTCATTCCGGCAAGGATCTGGCTTCCGATTCCCGTACCGTTTCCTTTTCCGAGGAACTGAGCGATCACGATCGGAGTCTGCATCAGTGATGATGAGAAAATGACCGGAATAACGCCCGCGGTATTTACACGAAGCGGAATATGCGTTGACTGTCCGCCATACATTTTTCTTCCCTGGACCTTTTTTGAATACTGTACTGCGATTCTTCTCTCACCACTCTGCAGTACAACTACAAAGATAACGACTACGAGCAGGATCGCAAGAATGATAACCGCTGCAAGTGCTCCCTGGGCAATGGTCTTGCCACTGATGAACTGTGTGTACAGTCTAACAAAATCATCCGGAATACGAGAAAGGATATTGATAAGAAGGACGATGGAAATACCGTTTCCCACACCTTTCTCCGTAATGCGCTCGCCGATCCACATAAGGAATGCACTTCCTGCTGTCAGCGTGCACACAACAATTGCACAGTTTACAAAGTTATACTCTACGAGAAGCCCCTGACGTCCGAATCCGACTGCCATTGCGATCGACTCGATCAATGCGAGGGCTACTGTTACATATCTGGTAATTGCCGCGATCTTCTTTCTTCCATCTTCGCCTTCCTTCTGCATCTCTTCCAGTTTCGGGATTGCGATCGTCAGAAGCTGCATAATGATGGAAGATGTGATGTACGGCGTAATACTCAGAGCAAAAATGGACATATTGGTAAAGGAACCGCCGGTGAACGCTTCAAAGAAATTGAACGCGTCACCGGTCTGGCTCGCAAAAAAGTCCTGAATGAAGGTCGGATCCACCCCCGGGGTGGGGAGCTGTGATCCAAGCCTTACAACGATAAGCATTGCAAACGTATAGAAGATTCTTTTTCTGATATCCTCTATCTGAAATGCTCTACGTACTGTCTTCAGCATTAGATCACCTCTGCTTTTCCACCAAGGGCTTCAATCTTCTCAGCGGCTTTCGCACTGAATGCGTTTGCCTGAACTGTAAGCTTCTTAGTTAACTCTCCATTTCCAAGTATTTTTACACCATCTCTCGGATTCTTTACGATTCCGTTCTCGATCAGTGTGTCAACGGATACTGTAGCGCCATCCTCAAATACTTCGAGAGCGCTTAAGTTGATACCTACGATCGTCTTAGAGTTTCTGCATGTGAAACCTCTCTTCGGTATTCTTCTGTACAAAGGCATCTGACCGCCTTCAAATCCCGGTCTTGTACCGCCTGAACGGGCTTTCTGTCCTTTGTGGCCTTTTCCGGCTGTCTTGCCGTTTCCTGATCCATGTCCACGGCCTCTTCTGAAATTATCACTCTGTTTAGAACCGTCTGCCGGTCTTAAGTTTGATAAGTCCATGACGTTACCTCCTTATCTTTTTATGCCTCTTCTTCAACCTTAACTAAATGTCTAACCTGCTGTACCATACCTCTGGTAGCTGCATTATCCGGCAATACAACTGTCTTGTTGAGCTTCTTGAGTCCGAGAGCTTCAACTGTCTTTTTATGCTTTGGTATAGCACCGATTGTAGACTTTACTAACGTAATCTTCAAATTTGCCATTTTGTCTCTTACCTCCTATCAGCCTACGATCTCTTCAATTGATTTGCCGCGAAGTCTTGCAACATCTTCCGGAGTCTTTACATCTTTCAGTCCTTCGATCGTAGCAAGTACAACATTCTGCTTATTGTTGGATCCTAAAGATTTTGTACGGATATTCTTGATTCCCGCCATCTCGATCACGGCACGAGCCGGACCTCCGGCGATAACACCAGTACCATCCGGAGCATTTTTAAGGAGTACGGAAGCGCTTCCGAATTTTCCGATGACGTCATGTGTGATACTCTCGTTTGCATCAAGAGTAACGGAGATCATCTTCTTCATCGCGTCTTCTTTTCCTTTGCGGATTGCTTCCGGAATTTCTGCGGCTTTTCCCAAACCTGCACCAACATGGCCTTTGCCGTCACCGACAACAACTAAAGCTGTAAATCTGAAGTTACGACCACCTTTAACAACCTTGGTAACACGTTTGATTGATACCACTTTTTCTAATAATTCCATCTGACTAGCATCAATACGTTCCTGTCTCATCTGTGTTCTCCCTTCCCTAGAAATTCAGCCCAGCTTCTCTTGCTGCGTCTGCCAGTGCTTTGATTTTTCCCTGGTATATAAAGCCGCCTCTGTCAAAGACAACATCAGTGATACCTTTTTCTTTTGCTCTCTCAGCGATCACTTTGCCGAGGTATGCAGCTGCCTCAACGTTGTTGGTCTTCTCGAGCTCTGCCTTCACATCTTTCTGAAGAGTGGAAGCGGAAACCAGAGTATTTCCAACAGTGTCATCGATGATCTGAGCGTACATATGATTATTGCTTCTGAACACAGCTAAACGCGGTCTCTCAGCAGTACCGCTGAAACGGTTGCGTAATTTCATGTGTTTTTTTCTACGAATTTCGCTTCTTGATTTCTTACTAACCATTTTCACACTCTCCTTATTTATTTCTTACCAGTCTTACCAACTTTACGTCTGATCACTTCATCAGCATACTTGATACCCTTGCCCTTGTATGGCTCCGGTCTTCTCTTATCTCTGATCTCAGCCGCATACTGTCCGACTTTCTCTTTATCGATACCTTTGACAGTGATCTTGTTCTGGCCATCCAGAACAGTCTCAACGCCTTCCGGATCGATCATCTCAACTGGATGAGAATATCCAAGGTTCAGTGTCAGTTTATTTCCAGATTTGGCAGCTCTGTAACCTACACCGTTTACTTCAAGAACTTTCTCATAGCCCTGAGTAACACCGACTACCATGTTGTTGATCAGTGTTCTTGTAAGGCCGTGAAGTGATTTCATTCTCTTCAGATCATTCGGTCTTGTTACAGTTACTTCTGCGCCTTCAACTTTGATTTCCATCTCTGTCGGAAGCTCTCTTGAAAGAGTTCCCTTAGGACCTGTTACAGTCACTACATTGTTCTCCGCAACTTCCACGGTAACACCGTCCGGAATTGCGACCGGCAGTCTTCCTATACGTGACATACCATTTTCCTCCTTAACTTAGATTTTCGGAGCGGAAGCCTTAGTCCGCTCTGTTTTCAGTTGCATGCGCCTGTCGGCGCGAGGTTTTTTACAAGGAAGTTCTTTTCGCTAAGCTCAAAGAACGGCCTCGCACTAAGTTTGTCCTTCGCCTGCGGCCCGGACTCACTAAGCTGCTTTCGGTTTACCATACAAAGCAGAGAACTTCTCCGCCTACGCCGAGTTTTCTTGCTTCTTTGTCTGTTACAACACCCTTGTTTGTAGAAATGATAGCTGTTCCGAGTCCTCCGAGAACTTTCGGGATATCCTCTGTGTTTGCATAAACACGAAGTCCCGGTTTGGAGATTCTCTTAAGTCCGGAGATAACCTTCTCGTTCTTATCAGCACCGTATTTCAGTGTGATATGGATCGTCTGGAAGTGTCCGTCTTCTACAAGGTCATATTTTGCGATATATCCTTCATCAAGCAGGATGTTTGCGATAGCAATTTTCATCTTGGATGCCGGTACATCAACTGTATCATGTTTTGCAGTATTAGCATTACGGATTCTTGTAAGCATATCTGCAATCGGATCGCTCATAGTCATGTGTTTGATTCCTCCTATATTTTCTCAGTTTAGAATAGTGCTGAGGTTGGGGATGTTCCAGGCCGGCAGTTTATCTGTCTTGCCGGTTCCGGAACAGTTCCGTGTTTACCAGCTAGCCTTCTTAACACCCGGGATCTGTCCTTTGTATGCCAGTTCACGGAAGCAGATACGGCAGATTCCATATTTTCTCAAATACGCGTGCGGACGTCCGCAGATTCTGCAGCGGCTGTACTCTCTTGTGGAGAATTTCGGTTTGCGCTGCTGTTTGATTTTCATTGATGTCTTAGCCATGAATTTCCCTCCTTACTTTGCAAACGGCATATTGAACTGTCTCAATAATTCACGTGCTTCCTCGTCAGTCTTGGCTGTTGTAACGAAGATTACATCCATACCTCTGACTTTGTCGATCTTATCGTATTCGATCTCAGGGAAAATCAGCTGCTCCTTAATTCCAAGTGCATAGTTTCCTCTTCCGTCAAACGCGTTCGGGTTTACACCTCTGAAGTCACGTACGCGGGGAAGTGCAAGGTTGATCAGACGGTCAACGAACTCGTACATTCTCTCGCCTCTTAACGTAACTTTGCATCCGATCGGCATACCTTCTCTGATCTTGAAGTTAGCCACAGAGTTCTTTGCTCTTGTGACAACGGCTTTCTGTCCGGAGATTTTCTCCATGTCAGCGATCGCTGACTCAAGTACCTTTGCGTTGTCTTTTGCCTCGCCCACGCCCATGTTGATTACAACTTTGTCGAGCTTCGGCACTTCCATAATGTTTTTATATCCAAATTTCTTGATCATTGCATCAACGATCTCATTCTGATACTGATCTTTCAGTCTACTCAAAGTTCTGGCCCTCCTTCCTCGAATTAATCAATCACTTCGCCTGTGGATTTCGCGATACGAACCTTCTTGTCGCCGTCCATCTTGAAGCCTACTCTTGTTGCTTTTCCTTTGTGTACATACATAACATTGGATGCATCGATGTAGCCTTCCTGATGGATGATACCGCCATTCTGGTTCGCAGCACTCGGCTTCGTGTGTTTCGTCAGCATATTAACGCCTTCAACCAGAACCTTACCGTCTTTTTTGTTTACGGCAATAACTTTGCCTTCTTTGTCTTTATCTTTTCCGGCGATGACCTTTACAGTGTCGCCTCTTTTAATCTTCATAGTTGACATCTTCGGCACCTCCCTACAGTACTTCCGGAGCAAGGGAAACGATCTTCATAAAGTGTTTCTCTCTGAGCTCACGGGCTACTGGTCCAAAAATACGTGTTCCACGCGGATTCAAATCATCTCTTATAATAACAGCAGCATTTTCATCGAATCTGATGTAGGAACCGTCTTTACGACGCGCACCTTTTACAGAACGGACAACTACAGCCTTTACGACATCACCTTTTTTAACAACGCCGCCTGGTGTTGCATCTTTAACAGTCGCAACGATCACATCGCCGATGCTTGCATATCTTCTTGTAGAACCGCCAAGCACGCGGATACACAGTAATTCTTTTGCACCTGTGTTGTCTGCTACTTTCAGTCTGCTTTCTTGCTGTATCATGCAGGTAAACCTCCTTCAAAAATTATTTCGCTTTCTCCATGATTTCCACAAGTCTCCATCTCTTGTCTTTTGACAGCGGCCTTGTTTCCATAACCTTAACTGTGTCTCCGATGTGGCATTCATTGTTCTCATCGTGAGCTTTCAGTTTGTAAGTTCTCTTTACGATCTTTTTGTAAAGCGGGTGTTTTACATGGTCCTCAACGGCAACAACAATCGTCTTGTCCATCTTGTCGCTGACAACCTTGCCCGTACGGGTTTTTCTCAAATTTCTTTCTTCCACGGTTGCTGCTCCTTTCCTTACGCTCTCTTAGCCTCTGTGATCAGAGTCTGGATACGAGCGATGTTCTTTCTTACTTCTTTGATCCTGCTTGTGTTATCCAACTGATTTGTTGCATTCTGGAATCTCAGGTTGAAGAGTTCCTTCTTAGCAGCTACTAATTCCTCATTTAATTCCTCTACGGATTTCCCTCTTAAATCTTTTACAAATGTATTAATTTTCACTGTTATCACCGCCTTCTAAGTCTGCGCGAGAAACAATTTTGCATTTGCAAGGTAATTTATGCATTGCAAGTCGAAGTGCCTCTCTAGCTATTTCCTCTGGTACTCCTGCAATCTCAAACATTACACGGCCCGGTTTTACTACTGCTGCCCAGTACTCAACTGTACCTTTTCCGCTACCCATACGTGTCTCAGCCGGTTTTGCTGTGATCGGCTTATCCGGGAAGATCTTGATCCAGACCTTACCGCCACGCTTGATGTAACGTGTCATGGCAACACGGGCTGCCTCGATCTGGTTGGAACGGATCCAGCACGGCTCTGTTGCAACGATACCGTACTCACCATATGAGATCGTGTTACCTCTGAGAGCTTTACCCTTCATGGTACCACGGAACTGTTTACGACGTTTTACTCTTTTTGGCATTAACATTATTTATCGCTCCCTTCCTTATCTGCTTTAGTCGGAAGAACCTCGCCTTTGTAAATCCAAACCTTTACACCGACTTTTCCGTAAGTTGTGTCAGCTTCTGCGAATCCATAATCAATGTCAGCTCTTAAAGTCTGAAGCGGAATTGTTCCCTCGCTGTAGAACTCTGTACGAGCCATGTCAGCGCCGCCGAGACGTCCGGACACGGAAGTCTTCACTCCGAGAGCGCCTGCCTTCATCGTTCTTGACATGCAGGACTTCATCGCACGTCTGAAGGAGATACGGTTCTCAAGCTGCTGGGCAATGTTCTCAGCTACAAGCTGCGCATCTTTGTCCGGTCTCTTGATCTCCTTGATGTCAACGATCAGCTTCTTATCTGTATATTTTGCAAGCTCGCCTTTTACCTTTTCAATCTCAGAACCGCCCTTACCGATAACAACGCCCGGCTTAGCTGTATAAACTGTGATCTTTACACGGTCGGAAGCTCTCTCGATCTCGATTCTGGAAATTCCGGCGCTGTACAATCTCTTCTTTAAAAATGTTCTGATCTCGTGGTCTTCAACCAGGTTGTCAGCGAAATCTTTCTCTGCGTACCATTTGGAATCCCAGTCTTTGATAACGCCGACTCTCAAGCCATGAGGATTAACTTTCTGTCCCATAATGCCCTCCTATCTTTCATTCAGCACGATTGTAATGTGGCTAGTTCTCTTCTCGATCCTGTAAGCCCTGCCCTGTGCTCTCGGTCTGATTCTCTTCATTGTCGGTGCTTTGTTTGCGTAGCACTCCTCGATGTAGAGGTTGCTGGCGCTCATGCCGTTGTTGTTCTCAGCGTTTGCGATCGCTGATTTCAGTAACTTCTCTATAACTGTTGAAGCATATCTCGGATTGTAAGCTAAAATACCGAGTGCTGTCTGTACATCCTTTCCTCTGATGGCATCCAGAACGTAGCAGGCCTTCTGAACAGATACCCTTGCATAGGAGATCTTAGCTGAAGGTCTTGTATCTCTCTGCTCGTTTCTTTCTCTCTTGATCTGGGATCTATGTCCTTTTGCCATGGATGGACCCTCCTTTCAAACTGTGAATCATTATCTGACTTTCGACTTCTTCTCGTCCTTGCCGTGTCCTCTGTAAGTTCTTGTAGCAACGAACTCACCGAGCTTGTGTCCGACCATATCCTCTGTGATATATACCGGCACATGTCTTCTTCCGTCATGCACGGCGATCGTGTGGCCGACGAATGACGGGAAGATCGTAGAACGGCGTGACCATGTCTTTATAACTGATTTATCACCTGCAGCGTTCATAGCGTCTACTTTTTTCAGTAAGCTTGCGTCTGCAAATGGTCCTTTTTTAAGTGAGCGAGCCATAGGTTCTAACCTCCTTGTGAATCTAATTATTTAATCGCTTTACCGTCTCTTCTTCTTACAATCAGCTTGTTGGAAGCTTTTTTCTTCTTGCGGGTCTTAAGACCAAGTGCCGGCTTGCCCCACGGTGTGCACGGACCCGGACGGCCGATACCAGTCTTACCTTCACCACCACCGTGCGGATGGTCATTCGGGTTCATGACAGAACCACGGACTGTCGGGCGGATACCCATGTGACGCTTGCGTCCCGCTTTACCGATGTTGATCAGGTTGTGCTCTCCGTTTCCTACCACACCAACAGATGCGCGGCAGATGATCGGAACCATTCTCATCTCACCTGACGGAAGTCTCAGTGTTGCATATTTTCCTTCTTTCGCCATGAGCTGTGCGCTGTTTCCAGCAGAACGAACGAGCTGTCCGCCTCTTCCCGGATAAAGTTCGATGTTGTGTACCTGTGTACCAACCGGGATCTCAGAAAGCGGGAGGCAGTTTCCAACTCTTACCTCAGCCTCTGTACCGTTCATAACAGTCATGCCGTCTTTCAGTCCTTCCGGAGCAATGATGTAAGCCTTCTCGCCGTCTGCGTAGCAGATCAGAGCGATGTTGGCGCTTCTGTTCGGATCGTATTCGATGCCGATAACCTTTGCCGGAATTCCGTCTTTATTTCTCTTAAAGTCTATGATTCTGTATTTTTTCTTAGCTCCGCCGCCGCGGTGTCTTACAGTGATCTTACCCTGCGCGTTGCGGCCTGCTTTTCTTTTCTTGGATTCCAGGAGGGATTTCTCAGGAGTTGTCTTTGTGATCTCGGAGAAATCAGAACCTGTCATCTGTCTTCTGGAAGGTGTATATGGGTTATAAGTTTTGATTCCCATTACTTTCTCTCCTTTCGTTTGCTCTAATTATTCGTTTCACGGATTTGCACCGTATATCCGGGATAAACAGAGTGAGGATGATTTCAGATAAGACTGCCATGCTTGCATGAGCAGAATTATATGAAATTATCTGAGCGTGTAACGCGACCGAGAGGCTTTTGCCTCGAGGGTGCTCTGTTTATCGGTTGCTATTTCACCAATCGGCTTACAGTCCTTCAAAAATCTCGATATCAGCGCTGTCCTCTGTAAGCTGTACGATCGCTTTCTTGGATTTTGCTGTCTTTCCGACTGTCATGCCGCGTCTTCTCTTCTTTCCTTCAAGGTTCATTGTGTTGACGCTCTTTACCTTTGTGCCGCTGAACATTTTCTCAACAGCCTCTTTGATCTGATTCTTTGTCGCATCTGTGTGTACAAGGAATGTATATTTCTTGTCAGCCATCAGATCCATGCTCTTCTCTGTGATGACCGGTTTAAGGATTACATCATAATACTGAACGTTTGCCATTATGCGTACACCTCCTCGATCGTTGCAACAGCAGCTTTCGTAGTGATAACCGTGTTGTATTTTAAGATGTCAAATACATTGATCGTGTTCGTCTTTGCTGTCTTGACATCCGGAATGTTTCTTGCAGAGATCTCTACGTTTGTATTTCCGTCTTCCAGAACGACCAGCGCCTTATTTACATTCAGGTTGTTCAGGACTTCCTGGAATTTCTTTGTCTTGATCTCGTCAAAATTCAGTTCGTCGATCACGATGAACTTGTTCTCTTCTACTCTGGAAGTAAGTGCAGACTTCAGAGCCGCTCTCTTCTCTTTTCTGTTCATCTTGAAGGAGTAGTCTCTCGGAACCGGAGCGAATACTACGCCGCCGCCTGTCCACTGCGGAGCTCTTGTTGAACCCTGTCTTGCGTGGCCTGTTCCTTTCTGTCTCCACGGTTTTCTTCCGCCGCCGGAAACTTCAGAACGTGTCTTAGCTTTCTGTGTTCCCTGACGATTGTTTGCAAGCTGATTTACAACTGCCATGTGTACAAGGTGCTCGTTTACCTCAACACCGAATACAGCATCATTCAGTTCGATGGTATCAACTTCTTTACCTTCGATATTGTAAACAGATACTTTTGCCATCTGTGTGTTCCTCCTTTCTTAACTGTCAGACTAGTTGCCCTTAACTGTTTCTTTGATCGTTACGAGACATTTCTTCGGTCCCGGCACAGAACCTTTAACGAGGAGCAGGTTGTTCTCTGCGTCAACTCTTACGACCTCAAGATTCTGAACAGTGATCTTCTTGTTACCCATCTGTCCCGGCATCTTCTTCCCCTTGAATACTTTACTCGGATCAGATGCAGCACCGTTGGAACCAGCATGACGATGGAACTTGGAACCGTGTGTCATAGGTCCTCTGCTCTGGCCGTGACGCTTGATCGCGCCCTGGAAGCCTTTACCTTTGGAAATCGCAGATGCATCTACATGATCTCCTGCCGCAAAGATATCAGCCTTGATTTCCTGAGCAAGTGTATATTCCTCTGAGTTGTCAAATCTGAACTCTTTTACATATCTCTTTCCGGATACGCCTGCCTTGTCGAAGTGGCCCTTCTCAGCCTTTGTCACACCATTTCTGTGTGCGATCTGCTTCTTGCCGCTGTTGTCTTTTGTGACGATCTTTTCTTTCTTGTCAACAAAGCCAACCTGAACTGCGCTGTAGCCGTCGTTCTCGACTGTCTTGACCTGCGTTACCACGCACGGGCCTGCCTGAAGGACAGTTACCGGAATCAGGACTCCGTTCTCTTCATCGAAGATCTGAGTCATTCCAACTTTTGTAGCTAAAATAGCTTTCTTCATTATAATTACCTCCTGTGATTTACAGCGGAGCGCTCACGCGCTCATCCTAAATTTTAGGAATACTGTTTACTTATTCTTCATCTTGATATCAATGTAAACACCGGCCGGCATCTCCAGTCTGGAAAGCGCGTCCACAGTTTTCTGTGTCGGTGTGATGATATCGATCAGTCTTTTATGAGTTCTCTGCTCGAACT
>ERZ1643246.252-NODE-252-length-70278-cov-8.611751_pt1 | contig 70278 bp, 55 predicted proteins | sample MGYA00579265_ERZ1643246 | MGnify/ENA primary metagenome ERZ1643246 (study PRJEB29033, sample SAMEA4952261) | chicken gut metagenome | biome: Broiler Chicken; feature: Gastrointestinal Tract; material: Caecum | place: Ireland | collected 2018 | study: Broiler... | reverse complement strand
ATAAAATATTATAAAATTAAATTTTAATAAAATAAACTAACTTTAAATATACATGCATCAAACAATCTGCACCGTATCGCCTTCTAAAGCAACTGCACACCAAAAGGATAGCTTACCAAATCTTTTCTTTATCCAACAACTAAAATTCTTAGTATAAATCACGATTTATTTCATCTTATACTTTACTTATGAAAAGATAAACAAAACGCAATGGCAATCATGAATTTAACACTTAATAGAAAAATTTCAAATTAACTCTTTTCCCAATATCATGTAATTTAAGAATGAAGTCAAATATTCATTTATTCTTTTCAATTTTTTCTGATCTAAAGGGAATTCCTGTCAATTGGGTAAATGGAAATTTTTTTAACATACATAGTAAAACGCATGCTTTCGTATCTGGAATTGATCTAAAATGTCCTTTCATCCGCATAAGAATTCATTTGCACAATAAGAAAAAACGCAATGCCCCGTTTAACTCGAAACGAAACACTGCGTTGGTAACAAATTTATCTCACGAAAGTAAGTATAGCATGTCTGTTCTAAAAGCACAACCTCTTCTTTACAAATAATGAAAGAAAATGTTTGTTTTTGTAGAAAAAGCAGGTAAAAAATTACCTGCTATCATAACATGGAAATATGAAATAATTTAATTATTCGGATTTAATTTTTTTCTTAATTTGCTCAAATTTTTGTTTGATCTCCTGCTTTTTTTCTTCAATTGACTGCTTACGTTTCTCAGATTTTTGGCTTCTAAGTGTTTTACGCAACTGATCCGCCAATTGCTTTCGAATCATATCTGCTTCCTCAACCTCTTGTTTAATAACTGCAGCGTCCCAACGCAGCGTTGTCGTATCAAAAGCTGAAAGTTTCGCATCCAAGAAAGCTTCATTTGTTTCCTGAACCAGTAACATTAACGCTACATCACCATCTTCCAAGCGATTGGCCACATTTTCTAATAGCGAAGCGTTTTCCATCTTGTCATCTAGATCTGAATTTGCACCGATTAATAATCCAATGCCACCGCCAAGAAGCATCCCAAATGGGCCACCTAGAATACCAATTAAACTACCAAGCAAACCACCTTTTATGGAATCATCCATTGTTTCAATACCAGTATCAAAAGCATCACAAGAAGTTAATTGTCCATTTTCTTTCTTTATAATTACCGCCTGAGAAATCGTGTAAGATTGATTGCTTGGATCCCTTTTCAATTCAGAAAATGCTTGATAAGCCTGACTCTCCACACGAAAAATTGACATCATAATATTTTCCATTTGTATTCCTCCCATAGTAAATAATAAATTTAGCCTCATCTTTCACAAAGTAAAATCATATATTACTTCACACTTCAATTTTAATACGTAAAAATTTGATTTTCAAATCGCACAAGCTTTATTTTATACTTTTGTTTCCAATGAGACAACCTTATCTACTGGGATATAAATCTTCAATTTCTCTTTATAAATACGAGCGGTTTCTCCAGACTGCTTTTGTTCAAATTGATAAGCCAAAATAAAATCATCTGTACCTACTCCAATCACTTTATAATCCACACGAATTTTTCCAAAAATATCGCTTTCACAATGAATCTCTTTTAACAAATAGGTTTCATTTAAAGTATGCAATTTAAATGTCCGCTTCTTCTGATCTTGAATCAATTGTAAATGCCATCCTTCATTTTTTGTATCTTGTAAATCAAATGTATCCTGATTCGCATACAAAATCAGCGCATCAATTCTGTCTATTCTGACATAAATGGTCTGAACCTGTTGTAAAGTCTCCGCATCTTTGGCATCATTCCATATATGCAGCGCAATAATTTGATCTTTCATTTCACCAATTTTCACATGGTTCATCTGTACCTTTTCTTTCTGATAGGCTGGAATCTCACAATTTGGATCATGGAAACCAAAATGATAACCATAATTTTGACCGTTCACGCGCACACCATATATTTCTGTATTTTCCAAGTGCTTTAATCTGGTTTGAAAATCCATCTGCTCTGTATTATTTTCTCCTGATTCATCATGATACTCTGTATGTCTGTCCTCTGTATCATGCAAATCAGACCGTTCAATATCCATGGGTGGTATATATAGATTCTTATCCTCATAACGATTTTCAACATAGATAACACGTGGCGATGAAGGTAGCACATTTTCTTGCTCTGGTAGATCTGAAAACCCAAAATGATCAGTATTTGAAAAATGGCATGCAGTGTGTGTATTTCGTAATGATGCTGTCATACCCAAGTGAGCATCTGGAAAAAAGGCTTGAAAAGACGGATGTCCAGCAGTTGCTTCATTTGCATACCAAAGAGCATGTGGAGTTGGAAAAGTTTGTCTGTAGTTTGGATTTGAAAAAGACGGGTCAAAAACAAATGGCGCACGACCGTTATGATAAAAATCTTGCAGACAATTTAATGGCTGCATATTTAAATTTTCTTGTTGTGACAAGATGGAGGGCGCTTGATTTTCTTTTTTACTTTTTTTACCAAATAATTTTTTTAACATCATTCATCCCTCTCCCTTTTCCATTCTGTTTGCAGTATATGAAAAAGGAAAAGCCAAGGGTGCAAAAACCTATTATAAAAACGCCGAGAAATTTATATTTTGACAAAAATAGTTGTCAAAATAGATCTCGACGCTTTTACAATGTATATCGCCCAAACAATATCTGACTTCATTATATATTATTTTGCTTCAGTTAATCCCTTTGAATCTACTTCAGATTCATTTTTACTTTCAGACTCGGATGCTTGATCTTTTATTCCCTCGTTTTGAGCCGCATTTGGCAAATGAGTGACATCCTCTTTTTGCAATGCATTTTGCTGTTCCTGAATCGTCAAATTTTCAAAAGTTGAAATCGTAATTGTATCCAACAAATCTTCAATATACGTAATTTTTACTCGATCTCCAGCTTTGGCAAGTGCAATCGTTTGATTTTTCTCAGTTGTACCAATAAAAGTAATCGGATTGCCTTCCAAAGTAAACAAATAAATGGTTGTATCGTTTTTCATTACCATTCCGATTCGATCAATTGTTCCTTCCAATTCGACCTGCATTGCATTTTCTAAAAAATTTAATCCCGAATCACGTGATAAAATCTCAACATAATCATCATAAGCCTGCTGAAGTGTTTCACCAATACCAACCACATTGTAATTTTCCACATTTACAAAAGCATAGCTCTTAATTAGACCTTTTTTATCAAGCAATGTAATAAAATAAGTTGGTTGTTTTTGTAAATTAATTAAAATCGGATAGGTACCTCGATAGCCATATTGTTGCACTTTGCCTTCTGCTGAGGTAACACCAGCTGATTCAATAGCACCTGTCACTTTATACATCGTCGTTTCGCCCGTGCGTGTATTTGTTAAATAAAACCCAACTAGACTCTCATCACGATTCACAGAGGTTACACCGGAATAATAGAAACACTCACTTCCGTTATAAAGCACTTGCATTCCTTCTGTCAAACGTACTTTATCCTTATTGCTAAAGTTAAATGGCCCGTGAACCAGCATACCGTAATCTTGTAAATGCTCCGTTACAACACTTTTAGGTTGAATTCGATCGACCCATTCTGGCGTATCTTCTACCGAATATTTTTTTGTTTCACCTGTCTGAACATCAACAATCAAAGTACCAACAATTTTATTTCCGCCAAGGACAACACTTTTCTCATAAAGTGAAACAATCCAGTATGGGCGACCACTGTCATCCAATTCAAATGAGTAATTTTGAATGCCAAGCTTATTTTCTTGACCAAACACATAGCGGTTGATTTCTGAGCCCAAATAAGCACTTTCCAAATATTTTAAGTTCAGTGGTTTACCATCTAACTCTGTAACCAAGCGCGCATCATTTTCCTTAGTTGCATTTACCATTAAGTATCCTGGCGTACCAGAACGATTTTGAAACCATTTAAAAAATCCAGCATGCTCAAGCGGTGCAACATAAAATAATTCCCCGGCAATTTGCTGCAAAGTGAAATTTCCAGCAACAACTTGCGAACCAAGTGATGCAATTTCACCGAGCTTTTTCTCTCCTAGATTTCTAGCCAAATCGGCATGAATGATTGGCAGTTTATTTAAGTCAACAAGCTGCAAATCAGTTTCAAATGTTTCCTCCTGGATTTCTCCTGCCAGCGCACGCAGCTTTTCATACTGGAAAATACTGGAAGAATAAAGCGGAATGGCAAGTGCAATGAGTAAAATAATAACGGATAACACCAAACCTCGTTTTGCACCCAACCAAAATGGTAGCAATAAAAAAGCGTTGACCACAATAAATACAGAAGCAATCGGAAATAAAAATGTCCAATCATATGGAATATATAACAAAAATTTATTTGCCAAGACAAACACAAGTAATAAGATCACATCAATAATCAAAACCGTTTTTATCATGACCCTCTTTGCATTTTTTGGCATGGAAAAATTAAAACCTTCAAATCCTCCCATTGTTTTCTTCAAATAAATTCCCTCCTTCAGTACTACCTCTTAATTATAGCAAAGTTTTATATGCATGATCTATTTCTAACATAAGAAAATGATAACAAATAGAAGATTTATTGATCCTCTTGTAAACTGAAACAAATAACTTTTATTTATGCAAAAAAGCATCTTTCAGATAAAATTCAAGCTAATAAAACTCAAATTCAACCTGAAGAAGATGCTTTTTACAGAAAAATCGGCTCATTTATATGAAATCAGAAAAATTTACTTTCAAACTTTATTGAATCAATGGACTCAATACATGATTCCAATCACTTGAATTAAGAGTGACAAGCCCAAAATCATTCTTCTACAATAAATTTTTCACCTGCCATATTTTTCGCTACAAAACTCTTTTTCCATTTACATCCAGATATTCTAAATAAAAATAATTATTGATAAATCAGACAATTAGGCTGTTAGAATACTATAAATACATCCTAAAAATTGACATATTTTCTCGGATTTACCGCGTTGGATTTGCTATTGTTCCATAAACCTTCATGGATTTCAAAGTGTAAATGCACGCCAGTTGAGTAACCAGTTGAACCCATCGTTCCAATATATTGTCCCTTAGAAACACGCTGTCCCTCTGATACACCTCGGCTTTGCATATGTGCATATACCGTTGTATAAACGCGACCACGAATATTATGCGAAATAAATACAACATTTCCATACGAAGGGGAAAGATAAGAACTGATGACAGTCCCTTCCGCCGATGCAACAATTGGCTTCCCAAGCTGACCACCACTGCCAATGTCGATCCCATAATGTGTGGTACCCCATCTAGAACCAAATTCACTCGTAACTGGACCCACTGCGGGCCGCATAAAATCACCAGAAGTTACTGTCGGATAAGCTCCAGGGCTCGTACTCTCACCCGCTGCAGCTTGTGCTGCTTTCCAAGCAGCCAATTCACGTTCTGCAGCCTTTTTCTGTGCTGCCAATACTTTTTCCTGTTCTTCCAAGGATAAAATTTTCTCACGAACCTCTTTACTTTGTTTTTCCAATTCTTCCAGCGCTTCATTTTTTTCAGACTGCTGAGATTCTAAAGTAGATTGCAAGATTTTAAGCTGCTGTAAACTATCCTCAATCTGTGCAAGCTTTTTTTCCACTTGAACTTTTGTTTCCTTTAATTCTTGCTGATCAGACTGCTGCTGTCCCATAATATCCTGATCAGCTTTTACGAGTGTATTCACTGCAGACATTCGCATAAGAAAATCTCCAATGCTGTTTGCTCCTAAAATCACACTCATAAAAGAAATGGAACCCCCATTTTCCTGCAGTGCGATAAGACGATTTTTAATTACTTCGTCTCTTTTTTGAATTTTTTCTTCAAGTACAGAAATTTCCTTTTTTAATTCCTTCACTTCATTTTCTGTTTTCTTTACATCCTCTTCTTTTGAATGAACATTATCAATTGTTTCCCCAATTTTTACATCAAGCTGCTCAATTTGTTGTTTTAAAGATTGTTCACTTTTTTGCAATTTATTCAACTCTTGTGTCGCATCATCTTTTTCACCAGAAACTGTCTTTTGTTCTTCACGAATATTGTCAATTTTATCTTCAATCGCATTGGCTGAGACATCTAACGAAATCCCGACCACCAACATAAAAGATAAAATACTTAAGATCATTTTTCTCCCCATAAAATATGCCGCCTTTCATTATTTACGTAAAAACTTGCGAATTGACATTGTACTTCCCCACATCCCAATGATTGCCCCAATTAAAAGCAATACAGTAGAAACTTGGAAAAGAAAAATATCTGTTGGAAGCAATCTTAAAAATGATAAGGTTAATTTTCCACCGACAACCTCATAAATCTTCGTATAAGTCCATGCGATCAATGCAATCGGAATCATTGATCCCATCACCCCTAAAAATAAACCTTCAATTAAAAACGGCCAACGAATAAACCATTTTGTCGCACCTACCAATTTCATAATCTCAATTTCTCTTCTTCTAGAAAAGATCGTAATTTTAATGGTATTTGAGATTAAAAACATTGTCGTAAATGCCAATGCCGCAATTAATACAAGACCAACATTTCTTGCCAAATCGGCTGTGCTGAACAATTTATTAATTTCCTCTTGCCCATAATTTACAGTTGTAATTCCGTTAATTTTTCCAACTTGCTTAGCAATTTTTTCTGTATCACGCGGATCTTCTGCTTTAATAATAAAAACATCTTTCAACGGATTTTCCTGCTCTATCAATTCAAAATCCATACCATCTTCACCGAAACTTTCCTTTAATGCTTCCAATTCTTCGGTTTTTGATGAGAAAACAACTGAAGCAGCTCCAGGTGTATTTTTGATTTGTTTTTCTATTCTTTCCAAATCTTCCGTCGTCGCTGTATTTTCAACGAGGGCACGAATCTCAACATCTTCTTCTAAGTTTTTAACAAAATAATTGAGGTTCATCATCACAACAAGGAAAATCCCTAAAATAAGTAAAGTTACAGCAACTGAACTGACAGAAGCAAAAGTCATCCAGCCGTTTCGAAATGTATTTTTACCTGCGCTTAAAATATGGCGGAAAAAGGTTCTAATCTTCATAACCATATTCCCCCTTTAATTCATCTCTAACAACCAAACCGCCTTCAATAACAATAACTCGATTTCTAATATTGTTTACAATTTCTTTATCATGTGTTGCCATAATAATTGTAGTCCCACGGCGATTGATTTCCATAAAAGTGTCCATAATTTCCCATGTCGTTTCCGGATCCAAATTCCCTGTTGGTTCATCCGCAATTAAAACTTTCGGACTATTTACAATTGATCGAGCAATAGAAACCCGCTGCTGTTCTCCTCCTGAAAGTTCATTTGGATAACTACGTGCTCGCTGTTTTAAATGCACCAGATCAAGTACTTCCAGCACACGACGTTTAATATTTCTTGGGGATTCTTCAATGACTTCCAATGCAAACGCAATATTTTCATAAACTGTCAAATTTGGCAACAATTTAAAATCCTGAAAAACTACACCCAAATTCCGGCGTAAATATGGCACTTTTCTCTCTTTTAAAGTTGTTAAATTAATCCCATTTATAATAATTGAGCCAGATGTTGGCTTCTCTTCACGATATAGCATCTTAATAAATGTAGATTTCCCTGATCCAGATGGCCCAACAACATAGACAAACTCGCCAAAGTCAATATTTATATTGATTCCATTGATGGCATGTACACCATTTGGATATTTTTTATAAACATTCTTCACTTCAATCATATTCATTTCTCACTTCTTTATTGGTTTTTATACAATTCTATTAGCATCCATACTTTTTTCATTATACCATCACTCTTACACATTGTGGTACAGATTCAACAAATTTCCACATTGTACTAGTTGGAATGTAATATTTGTAATCCAATTGAGAAGTTTATTTTTTACATCCAAAACATAACTTAGATATATTTTCACACTTTCTCATTACGTGTAAAAACAAACACCAAAAAAGAAACATCTAAAAAATCATATACTTTTTGTCCAAATAAATAACATAAATTTACTTAATATGAAAAAATTTAAAAAATATTTTTTACAAATCTTTTTAAACCTTAACTTAAACCAACAAAAAAAGATAAAAACAAACCATCACAAAAATGCGAATACACGTTTTTATCTTTTGTTTTACAAATATATTTCTTTCGCTTTTACAAACTAGATAGCAAAATTTGTCGAATATCTTTTGCTGTTAACAGCTTAATTTTACCAAGTGGCCGCTTCATGGCATGTGCAACCAGTTTCTCAATAGAAGTATCGTCAATTTTATAATCCGAAAGCCGAGAAGGTGCGCCAAGTAAACACCAAAAATGCTGCAAAGCCTCAATTCCTGCATGTATTACTTCCTCTGTTGTTTTATGATTTGAATCAATTTGAAACACTCGCGTTGCAAATTGTGAGAATCTTTTTGGATGAAAGGAAGCCACATGTTTCATCCATTGTGGATAAATAATCGCCAAGCCGCCTCCATGCGGAATATCATAATATGCCGAAAGCGCATGCTCAATGCCATGTGCAGCCCAGTCTCCGTCTGCCCCTGTGCTAAGCGAGCGATTCAAAGCAAGTGTACCAGCATACATCAATGTTTCACGCGCTTGATAATCTTCTAAATTTTTTACAACTTTTGGTGCAGTTTCTATAATGGTTTGAAGCAGACCCTCACACATTCGATCTAAGATTGGTGTATGCGGCGTACGATGAAAATACTGTTCCATAATATGTGTCATCATATCTACAATACCATAGACCGTTTGATCTTTCGGAACCGTTATAGTATAAGTTGGATCTAAAATCGAAAATTTCGGGTATGCCAAAATATGACTCCAAGAATATTTCTCCTTTGTATTTCTACGGGAAATCACGCTTGTACCGTTCATTTCCGATCCAGTCGCTGCAATGGTTAAAATAACACCAAGTGGTAAAGCCTCTTTCGGCTCAACTTTTTGCATAACAATTTGCCAAGGATCCCCGTCAAATTTTGCTGCCACACAAATAAGCTTTGCCGCATCAATACAACTTCCACCCCCAACAGCCAACACAACATCTATTTTTTCTTTCTTGCATAAATCTATACCTTCCTGAATGGTTTCCAACTTTGGATTCGGTTCAATACCTGACAGTTCAAAAATTCGCATATGCGCACGAATTAAACAGCTTTTTATCTCATCATAAAGTCCAGTTCTTTTTACACTGCCACCTCCATAAACAAGCAAAACTGTCATACCAAAGTTTTGCAGCTCTGGTACAAGATGTTCAATTTGATTTTTCCCAAAATATAGTTTGGTCGGATTATAAAACAAAAATGACTGCATTTTTCATACCTATCCTTTATATTTAGACTGCTTGAGGCAACCTATAACCTTTCATTAATTTCCAGTGTATAACCCCCAAAAATAACGCCAAAATATAAATGAACCTACATGAAAAGGAGGATCTTAAATGAGCATTATGCAACGAATTGCATTGATTATTACATTGATCGGTGCTTTAAACTGGGGGCTAATCGGCTTTTTCCAATTTGACCTTGTTGCCTTTATTTTTGGTGGGCAAAATGCATTGTTCTCCAGAATTATATATGCCTTGGTCGGAATCAGTGCTTTGATTAACATTGGACTTCTATTTAAACCAAGTACAGAAACTTCAGATTCAAATGTCATGCAGCGTTCTTAAATTTATCCGTTTTAAAAAATCATTTGTAAAAATTGATTACGATGACTAATTACGGTTAATTATGTTTGTTTTTGAACAGTTGCAGGAATTTTTGATAAATTCTTGTAACTGTTTTTTGTTTTAACATAGCTATAGAAAAACATAAAATCGGATCTGTTCACTTACATACTTAAACAGATGTATCCGATTTTTCATTTCGTTTTTCACCATTTTACAAACATTCACAGGCATTCCAATAAAATATCTTACTTATATCACTGCTTGACGAATCCATTCATCTAGTTTTTTTTGTAAAATAACAAAACCTTGTGATGACGGTCTTGGCACACGCATGGTGTGCTTATAAGCAGGCAATGGCTTGCGATTGGCATATACACCCTTTAAAGATAAACTCAGCTTCCCGGTTTCTGAATCAATCGATAAAATTTTCACCTGAATTTCCTCACCAAGCTTTACAAAATCCCGGATATCCCGGACATATCGATCGGAAATCTCTGAAATATGAATCAAACCTTGTGTATGAGATTTCATTTCAACAAAAGCACCGTAGGACTGAATTCCGGTCACTTTTCCTGTTAACACTTGACCGACATGATAATGTTCATCCATGATACCCACCTTCTTAATTTATTTTTTCTTGATACATACGCACATTTTATCTCATAAATAGTATAACATTTTTCATATCTATACACAAAGACGTTTATCATTTTGTTAAAAAATACTTTTGTTGTGTAACATGGGGATGCCAAAAGAAACTTTTTTGTATAAATCTGCCTGTTTCCCTATAAAAATGTTATAATAAATAAAATTGAGGAGGATCTTTATGCGAAAAACTATTGGATTTATCATCGTTTTTATCCTAATGCTTATCGCATGTGTACAATTGTTTCAATCCAAAAATGCCTATGATACATTGCAACAAATATCAAATTCTTATCAAAATTCAGAATTTAGCCTTGCAGCACCACAATTGAAACAAACCAGTTATATTCTAGACAAAAAGGGACGAATACTTTCTGAATTCTCTCAAGGAGAAAATCGAATTGCATTAGATAGTGAAGAAATCCCACAAATTGTTAAAGATTTATTTGTTTATACAGAAGATCGAAATTTTTATAGTCATAAAGGCATTGACTATATTGGAACAGCACGGGCTTTCTTTACAAATTTAGCCAACAAAAACATTCTACAAGGCGGAAGCACAATTACACAACAGCTTGCACGTGGACTATATTTATCCAACATTAAAACTTATGAACGAAAAATCCAAGAAATCTATCTCTCTATCGAACTTGAAAAAAAATTAAGCAAAGAACAAATTTTAACACTATATATCAATCAAATTTTCTTCGGAAACGGGGCTTATGGAATTGAAGCAGCAAGCCAGCAATATTTTAATCGTTCAGTCAAAAATTTATCGCTGGCACAGACGGCTTTTATTTGTGCCATACCAAATAATCCAACACTATACGATCCATATACCCATATGGAGCATACAAAAGAACGGCAAGAACGCATGCTTAAACAGTTGCTAGACTACCACATTATTGATCAAAATACATATAAGAATGCTTGCGAGGAAAAAATTGTGCTGAAAAACCGGGAACGCATTGAAAAAAATGCAGCATATGCCAGCTTTGTTCATTATGAATTACAAGAACTCGTTGCATCTCAAATGGAATTTGACAAGGATTTGACAAAAGAAGAAAAAGAAACGTTAGTTGTGAAAGAAGTTGAAAAACTATTAACACAAGGAATTAAAATTTACACTGCCTATGATGAAAATGCGCAACAGGTTGCTGAAACAGCCTTTCACAATGAATTGGATTCATTAAATGTTCAAGGGGCTGTCGTTGTTATTAATCATCAAAACTATACGATCCCAGCCATTATTGGCGGGAAAAATGTAGGAAAATTTGAATTTAACCGTGCCTATCAAGGGGAACGACAACCTGGTTCCGCCATTAAACCTCTATTGGTTTATGCACCCTATTTGGAAACTTTCCAAGCAACGCCATATGATACTGTGGATGCCAATAATGTGTGCTTTGGAGAATACTGCCCCAAAAATTATGGAGGAGGAGAATATGGAATCGTCACATTAAAAACAGCCATGACTTACTCATACAATACCCCGGCTGTTCGATTGCTGAATGAAACCGGAATTGACACGGCTTTTTCTTATTTGGAGCCTTTCCAATGGACACATATTACTCAAGACGATCGCTATTTAAGTGCAGCGCTTGGTGCAGTCAATGTTACACCACTTGAAATTACAAATGCATATACGACCTTCAGTCATAACGGTTACTATAAACCAGCACACGCCATTCGTAAAGTTACTGATGCAGATGGTAATTTACTTTTCAAATGGTCCGAACAGGCAACGCGTGTCTGGTCTATGCGCACCAATGATTATATGAATGAAATGCTACAGAACGTTGTAAAAAATGGAACCGCTCGGCAAGCTGCGGGTTTACAAATTGACAATATTGGTGGAAAAACCGGAACGACAAATGATGTCAAAGATTTATGGATGGTCGGAAAAGGTGGAAAATATACCATTGGTGTTTGGGTTGGATACGACCAACCAGCATCTATGGAAGGCTACATCAATGCTCGGCAACCACAAATTCATATTTGGCGGAATACCTTATCCGGCTTAACTGCTCTACCAGAGTAAATTTGTTCAATCCAACATCTTCTACCGATGAAAAAATGATTTCTTTCTGATTCAATACAGTAAGCTGAAAAGCTGAGATTAGAATAAAATCCAAAATAGATTCTTCATAGTTTGACCTATTCTTTTCAAGCAAGCTGCTAGGTAAATCCATTCCAAACCATCTATCTGGCTTGCTTGTCCCTTTTCTCCCATAGATTTTTTCATTTATAAAGATAAAAAATAAATGTTTTTAAAATACAGAACCTAAAACGCTATATTCAGAAAACATATGCATACATTCTTTGAAAATTATGAAATACATTTATAGAAGCAATTATTCTTTTCTTGAAAATAAAAGCGAACTGTAACAGATAGTTACGATTATCATAACAAAAAATAAAATTGGCTAGGGTAAGTCTGGTCAAGCCCCATCTTTACTTCCAGCCAATGAATGTACAATATTTAATTTAATCTGTAAGAGCGCGTATGACTTATAATTATAAGCCACGCATTTTTTTATTTGTTTTTCTTCTTTATTATCTGTTCATTCTACCAATTTATACATATGCTATAGCCATCATCTATATATTGGATATAAATTTCGTACTTTTCTTTTACAAATTCAATACCGATTCACTTACAAGAATTCCATCTTCATCACAGTAAACAAATTGTCCCGGCTTCCATTTGATACCACCAAAGGTCAAAATTTGGTCACGATCACCTTCGCCAAGCTTCATACTTTTTAATGGACAAGTTCCAAGTGCAAAAACACCAATATCCATTTGATTGATTTCTTTACTGTCACGGATACACCCAAAAACAATCACACCTGCCAATTTCCTTTTAACTGCAATTGCTGCTAAGTTATCCCCCATTAAAGCAACTTTTTTCGATCCGCCGCCGTCAACAACGAGTACCTCACCAGCTTCAATGGTTTCCAGTGCCTCTTTTACCAACACATTATCATTTAAACAACGAACTGTCCGAATTTTTCCAAAGAAGTTTTTTTTCTTTCCATAGATTTGAAAAGGCTGCTCACAAATTGAAAGCTGCTCAGAAAATACATCACATAAATCTGCCGTTTTCATACACATTTTATATTCCTCCTAAGATTCCTTTTTCCCTAATGTTAACGCATGTTTTAAATCTTTTAAAGAAGTTCCTTTCCCATACATTAACACACCGCCACGATAAATTTTCGCACCCAGTACAGCCAATAGTATGATTGAAGCAAGCAATAAAATTAAGCTTAAACCGACCTCCCAAAACGGAACATCCAACATTCCAACACGTAAAAACATAATCAATGGTGTAAATGGAGGAATAAATGAACAAATTTGAATCAATATGGTATCAGGATTCCCTAATCCAAACATAGAAATTACAAAAGCAACAACAACAAGCATTGTCATCGGTGTAATCATTGGCTGAATATCTTCTACTCGGCTGACCAGTGAACCCAAAAACGCAGCCATGACCGCATAAAACAAATAACCAAGCAAAGCAAAAATGACTGCATAAACAATTGTAGACAGCTTCATACCATCAAATCCAAAAAACTGTAAAAAGTCAATTTCATCCTGTTTACCGATTAAATTACGTATCGAAAAATATCCAACCAATAAAAATGCTCCCATTTGCACAAACGATAAACAAGCAATTCCCAAAATTTTTGCAAACATTTGCTTGACTGGCGAAATGCTGGAAACCAAAATTTCCATAACACGAGAAGTTTTTTCACTAGCAACCTCAGAAGCAATCATACCTGCATAACCAATCACAATAAAATAAATCACAAACAACATCACATATACAAGTCCTCTTGCCGCATTCAATTCTGAAGCCGATTTGGCATTTTCTTCCAAAGAAACGACCTTAAAGGCAGCTGGTGTATATAATTCTGCAATCTGCATTGCGTCTAACTGAATCGCCTCGGTAAACTTTTGATTTTTTACTTCTGTCAATGTAGATTGCAACAGCCTGATGGTGGATTCATCGGAAATTTTCATTGACCGATACACTGCCTCTGGTATACCTGATCCTTGTATGGTAATTGTTAAAACTCCCTCCCATTCTCCACTTTTGACCTTTTCTATCGCTTCCAACTCATTAGCATCCTTTACGATCATAAAAGAATTATCCGTTTGCATAAGTTGATTTTCAAACAAATCTATATATTCACCAGTTGTATCTATTACAGCGACAGTTCGCTGTTTTTCTTGATTAAACATATCAATCACTGTATTTAAATTTGCCAAAATCAAAACAATTACAATCATAATTCCAGTCGAAATCAAGAATGATTTCGTTTTTAATTTAGTTAGAAATGTATGCTTTGTAACAATCCAAAAATTACGCATGCTTTGTCCCTACCTTTTCAATAAAAATTTCATGTAATGATGGCTCATCTAGTTGAAACTTCCGAATAAAGCCGCGCGAAAAAATCATCCCCTGAATTTGTTGGACAACTGTTTCATCTATAATTTGCAGCCGCACGCCTTCTGCGGTCGTCTGATAATTGGTTACACCTCTTAAATTCTTCAAATCACTACAATCAAAATCGGCATGAATTGTTAAATTTTTTCGACCGAAATCTTTCTTTATTTCTTTTAACTTTCCTTGAACAACTGGCTTCCCTCGATCCATAATACATAAATTTTCACATAAATCCTCAACATGGTCCATTTGATGACTGGAAAAAATAATAGTCGTTCCTAAATTTTTCACATATAAAATAGCTTCTTTCAACAAATCAACATTTACCGGATCTAAGCCACTGAATGGCTCATCCAGAATCAACAAATCTGGCTTATGTATAACACTGGTAATATATTGAATCTTTTGCTGATTCCCTTTCGATAATTCTTCTACCTTCTTATTCTTGTAATCTTCAATCCGAAATTTCTCCAACCAAAAATCTAGCTCTCGTAGTGTATCTTTTTTTGCCATGCCACGCAGGCTTGCCAAATAAACCATTTGTTCACTAACCTTCAACTTCGGATACAGTCCTCGCTCTTCTGGTAAATAGCCAATTTGTCCGCTAATTGAATAATCAATTTTTTTGCCATTCCATGTAATTTCTCCTTCTGTTGGATCAAGTATTCCCAAAATCATACGGAAAGTTGTTGTTTTTCCTGCACCATTTGCACCAAGAAAACCAAAAATTTCTCCCTTATCGATTTCAAAATAAATATGATCCACAGCCGTAAAACTACCAAAGCGTTTCGTTGCATTTGCAATTTTTAACGACATATTCTTTCCTCTCCTTTCAAAATCTTCCCATTCACTATAAAAAACCTTTTGAAAACTTTATGTTACAATATAAATATGTTAAAATATGGGCACCCCAAAGCTCACCAACAATCTATATCACAGAACACTCAACTCGATAGTTATAGAAGCTATGAATAAAAACATCGCCACACCAATATACCAAAATTGTATACACCTTCAATTCTTACAAATGATCTATATCATTATGACATAATCATCTTTCTTAATAATTTTTATATTACTATCTAAAAATATAAATCATACATGAATAAAATGATACAAAAAAATATTATAAATTAATTTATAATATTTTAAATATATTTAATTTATTAAAAATAATATATTAACTGTTTTCAAGTAAAGACATAAAATCCCTAATATATAAGAAATTCGAAAAAATCCATAAATTTATATGAATTGACCTCCACCCACAATTTATATGTGACACCTGCTTTTCGCTGACTGTTTTCCTATAATCTTCTTTCATTCGTATAAATATTGCATCTGGGGCTATTTTGGAATAACTATTTCCTTTACCCAAAATGTTGAAAACATCTTATATTTTTCTTTCCTAAACATTCAGCCTTCATGGAATTTTTTCATGCTTAATTTATAGGGAAAACTGAATGTCATTCTTTTCTTTTACTACCAATGGTAGAGTTTTTTCATTTGTTTATCATAATTTTGTACGTTTTTTAAGTATATGTATATAATTTGTTGAAAATCTTTATCTACATAGCTTATCTTCTATAAGATATTTCTGAAATGATTTTTTTAGAAACAGGTACTAAATAACTTCTTTATATATCAGGATATTTTTCTTTATTTTTTATATTTTTTTGAAATATATAATGCAAGCTATATGGCATTTGCTTCAATTATTTCTGCAAGACCACGTATAATAGAATTGATCTGACAAAACTTTTAATTTGATAAATTCAGTCCTCGTCTAATCCAATTCATCTTGTAGACAATCTTCACAATGGCATCCAAAAATGAATAAACAATATGTGCATTGCTGTCTAATTTCATTTGTTTCTTTTAGTCATTTATATATTTTCGACTCATTATTATAGCATATTATATTTTACAGTTTGAAAGAACGCAATACATCCCCCCTTAACTACGAGAGACTTTTTGCTGCCAAAGGTTAAATTTTTGAATTCAAACTCAGAAATACAGGCCACAAGCATATAATCACCATAAAGGACAATCGCAAACAATTTACGATTGTCCAGGCAAATACACATATATAAAAAAATATGATATTATTTTTTAAAATAATGAAAATTATACCGTTTATAAAAAACAAACAGATTTCATATCATCACACAAGTCTACTGTCTCCTATCGAATCCATTTTTTCCTTAAAAATATTTTCTTTTTATGTTATTTTTTCTTTCTCACATAAACAATCAGATTTACACCCTACATGTGATCAAACTGTCCATCCAAGGCTTTCCTGCTGAATACGATATAATTTCTGATACAAACCTTTTTTGTCCATCAATTCTTTGTGTGTTCCATTTTCTACCAGTCTACCATTTTCCAAAACAAGAATTTGGTCTGCATCAACTACAGTTCGTAGACGATGTGCAATCATAATCACAGTCTTACCCTCCACCAGCTTTGCAATCGCTTTTTGGACAAGTACTTCATTTTCTGGATCCAGAGATGCCGTAGCCTCATCAAGCAAAATTATAGGTGCATCTTTAAGTAGTGCACGAGCAATCGAAATACGTTGCCGTTCACCACCAGACAATGTACTGCCATTTTCTCCAAGGACTGTCTGATATCCTTCTGACATATCCTGTACAAACTCATCACAATATGCTGCTTTCGCCGCCGCTATAACTTGCTCATCTGTTGCATTTGGATTACCAAGTCGAATATTATTAATGATCGTATCATTGAACAAAGTCACATCTTGGAAAACAAAGGACATATACTGCATTAAACTTTCTGGTTCTATAGTACGAACATCTTTACCACCCACACGAATTATGCCACTTTGAATATCCCAAAAGCGTGCAATCAGTTTAGAAAGGGTACTCTTACCACTACCAGAAGGTCCAACCAATGCCGTTACAGTCCCCTGCGAAAGCCTACAGCTCACATCCTTAATAACATCCTCTGTATGATAGCAAAAAGTCACATGTTCCAGTTCAATATCATAGTTTGGAATTGTCTTTTCGTCACCTTCCATGGTTCGTATTGTAAAAAGAGTACGCATACGCTTTGTTACAACATGTAGGTTTAACAGAGTAGAAAGTTGAGAAAAAATTGCAAGTATAGGACCATAAATTCGAGTTACCATCAACATAAACATGAAAAGTGGAAGTAGCTCTATGCTGCCATTGACTAGCAAAACAGTTCCTACAAAAATGGTTATACCAATGCCGGCCTGTAATACCATACTGGCACTAGACATAAATACACCAATAGCCATTTCTACTTTAACAGATATTTTTTTCATAATTCTTAATGATTTATCTAATTCAGAGAAACGAGAACCACTTAAACCACAAGATTTAATAATTTTCATACCTTCCAAATATTCCTGAACTTGACCAGATGCAGCCAACTTCGCATCCACCTGACGCGCAAACAATTTCTTCTGATAATTACGGCTTAGCCAAATAATTAGAAATGCAATGGGCAGTGTACAAAACATACACAAAGCCAGTCGCCAGTCAAAGAAAGCAAGCAAAATACAAGTCAACGTAACAGTTATTACATTGGCAACCAGTGGCGGAATGGTACTGCTTAGCATAGATTCCATGCTACTGCAATCTGCCATCATATGAGTTGTAATTTCTGACAAATCTTTTGTATTAAAAAAATTCATAGGGAGCCTGCGTAAACGTTCCGCAATCCGCACACGGGTTGCATTCGATTCTTTATAAGAGGCGATGTAGGTTTTCCGATAGTCATTCTTAGCTGCTAGAAAAATTAAAACAAGAGATATAACTCCTACTCCCCAAAGCATCCAGATATGATCCCACTGAATCGTACCACCAACAAATGGAGTTAACAATTCACTGAAAATCATCACTGTTACGCAAAATGGCAACAACATAGTTAGATTTGTAATTGTACAGGCAATAATAGCCTTTTTCAAATCTTTATAGCCCTTATCAGATAAAAAGAGCGCTTTTTGTAACCTACTCATTGATCACACTACCTTTTCCGCTAATTTTCCAATCAACTGCTTCTATATAATGATTCCACATCTGTGCATAACGCCCACCAGCAGCCACGAGCTGATCATGCCTGCCTTCTTCTATCAGACGCCCCTTTTCCATAACAATAATCTTGTGAGCATTACGGATAGTTGAAAGTCTATGGGCAATAATAATAACAGTCTTACCTTGCATGAGCTCTTCAAATGCCTTCTGGATAAAGTATTCATTCTCTGGATCGCTAAAAGCTGTTGCTTCATCGAGGACAATAATAGGGGAATCCTTGATGATCGCTCTGGCAATAGCAATACGCTGACGCTCACCACCAGAAAGATGAATGCCTTTTGTTCCAACGATAGTATGATAGCCCTCCGGCAATTTAGAAATAAAATCATGACATTGGGCAGCTTTAGCAGCTTTTATCACCTGAGCTTCTGTTGCATTCTGATTTCCCATACGGATATTGTCCAAAATACTTTGCTTAAACAGGAAAATATCCTGGAATACAAAACTAACATGACGCAACAGATCATCTTGTGCTATATCTCGGATGTCCACATCACCAATTTTTATACAACCATCAGTTACATCCCAAAATCGTGAAATCAGATTTGCAATGGTACTCTTACCACTACCAGAAGGTCCAACAATAGCAGTAATTTCACCTTTTCTTGCCGTAAAAGAAACTTGATCAATCGCTATTTCACTTTCTTTTCCTGTATAGGAAAAACGAACCTTCTCAAATATCACATCATCATTACCAGGTTTTTTAGGATGAATGGATTCTGGCATTTCTGGGATGTGCAAAATTTCATCCATACGTGCTACATTTCCGTTAATTTGCATAAAAGATTGAGAAATATACATAATTTTATTTAAAATTCCAGCAATTGCAGGAACAAATATTAAATAAAATATAAAAGTTATGGTAAAATTCTTATAATCTGTGCTATATGTGCCAATGAAAATACCAAAAGGAACCAAAAGCAAATAAATATTGTTTATAATAGTAGTAAAAGCAGGCATACAGTTCTGCCAACCAAGAGAGTATTTTAACACCCATTCGGTATAATCATGAATAGCATCCTTCAATCGTTTAAATGAAGATGCAGTCTGATTAAACGCCTTCACTACTGACATACCACGAACATACTCTACCGATGCGTTATTCATTTCTTCCAACGCAGTTTGATAGTTTCTCATATTTTCTTTCATATCTTTACTTCCAAATCCAATAAACTCAGCAACAAAAGCAAGAATAATACCGACCATTGAAACCAAACCAAACCGCCAATCTACAGTAAGTAATAAAATGACCATGACAATAGGGGCGGTAACAGAAGCAACAAAATCAGGAAATTGATGTGCAATAAATCCTTCTATACTCTCAATATTTTCATCCATGATTTTACGCAGCCTCCCACTGCCGATTGTTAAATGATAACCTAAAGGTAACTTGGTAATATGATCTGCAAACAGAAGCTTTAATTCATAAAGCGTTCCAAATGCTGCTAAGTGGGAACTGAAAATAGCCAAAAAATAGAACAAGATATTCGCAACAACCCCTCCCAGCGCCATCCAACCATAGCTCATTACAGCACCAATATCCAATTGACTTAGCTCTGGATAAACCTGGATGATAGAACGGATAATAAAATATACCGCAATATATGGTATATATGATGCAATCGCAGCCAAAGAAGAAAGAATAGCAGAAAGAAAAATTAGTCCCTTCTTATTTGATGCCAGTTCCATGCATCGTGCCAAACCTGTTTTGGATTTCATTTGCTTTGGTTTTGCATTCAACATAGTACAAATCCTCCTCAAAATTAAAATACATAATTAGGTTAGCTTTTTCTAACCTTTATTATGTATTTTAATTATATTATCTGCTTTCTTCTACTCCATAACTTTTCTAGTTACTCAAAAATAGCCCGAAATTTTTATTATTCTATTGAAATAAAAGAAAGTGTTATATTATATAATTCCCGCTTTTTTAAAATGTTTCTTAAATAATATCTTTGTAAGTAACGAGCCAAGCATACCCGCAATAAAAGTTACTGCTATAATTGCAATTAACATGGGACCACTTATAAAACCATATAACTGCTCCATAAAAGCAGAATCAACTCCATTAGAAGAAGTCATACTATCAATATAATTTGTCATCATAATCACTGGCCAAAAAGTTCCCAAAGCAAAACAGCTCATATAAACAGCGTATCCTATGGCGTTACTCCAAAAATTTTTATAACTACCCATACGGGAAATAAACTCAGCCAATAATGCGCCAATAATAAAACCAAATGCACATGGCCACCCCGCACCAATTAGAAATTCAATGACACCAATGACAACTCCACTTAATAAAATACTTCCGATTTTTGGTACCTTAACACGCATTAACATATAAATAATTCCACCCGGAATAGCTGCGATTGCAGGCCCAAATGCATACGTAACAACAGTTACTGCGCAAGCAAAAATACACACCATTACCACAACAAAAAATAGAGCTGTAAAAATACCCAGTGTTATAAAGTCTTTTGCTTTCATTTTGTCGGAATTCCCGACTGTTCTTTTTTGGTTACTCATAATTACAGATTCCTTTCCTTTATTGATTACTGTGATAAAGTTGTAGCGTCAGCATCCATTCGGATAATACGATTACATATCTTCATCAACAGTTCATTATCATGAGAAATTACCAAAATTGCTTTTCCCATTTTAGATAATGTACGCAAAATTTTCGCTACACTATCCATATTTTTATAGTCTAAACCACTTGTAGGCTCATCAAAAATAATAACCTCGGTATCCATCAATACCGCCACACCAATAGCAACACGTTGTTTTTGTCCTCCTGATAACGCCATCGGATGACATTCTTTATATGAAAATAGATTTAGTTTTTTTAAAATATCATTAATTTTTTCTGTTCCATAATATTTCTTGCCTGCAGTCGCCATTACCATTTCTTGATAAACACTATTGGTAAAAAGCTGGTAATCCGGATCTTGCATCACCATATATGCAGATCGTGTTCGTTTTTTCCATGAAACATTTTTACCCATAAAAAGAATTTCACCAGAGATTTCCTTTTGCAAACCACATAAAGTTCTTGCTAAAGTTGTCTTGCCACAGCCATTTTTCCCAATAATACCAACGATCTCTCCTGGATACACAGAAAAGTTAATCTTTGAAGTAACTGGATGTTTGTCATAACCAACCACAAGATTCTTCATTTGTACCACAGCTACATCATCTCGTTTGGGATCCCCCACAGAAAGCGTAAGTTGAGTAGGTGTAAAACTCCTTAGTCCCAGGCTCTCATATACATCAGAACGAATCTTCTTAAATGCATCTACTGTCCATTCTCCTTTTATTCGTCCCTGCTCCATTACAATAATACGATCAACAATTTCTCTTAAAAAATACAATCTATGTTCCGATATAAGAATTGTTTTACCTTGTGACTTGATCAATAGAAGCAGTCTTTGCAATTCCTTAATTGCATCTGGATCAAGATTTGATGATGGCTCATCCAAAACAAATATATCCGGATTTGGTGCATAAACACTGGCAAATGCAATGGTTTGCTTTTGTCCACCAGACAAATCAAATATGTTCCGATTGACCAACTTTTCAATATGTAACTCTGAAATTGTTTTCTGATAACGATCTTGCATTTGTTTATATGGCACACCTTTATTCTCCATACCAAATACAATCTCACTATCTGTATTCAAACTGAAAAACTGACTTCTAGGATTTTGAAAAACCGAACCAATCTTTTCTGACAAATCATGTGGTTGTATTGATTCAGTATCAATCCCTTCAATACAAACACGACCTGTCATATTCCCCTCATAAAAATGCGGAATGAGCGTGTTCACTAATCTTGTTACACAAGTCTTTCCACATCCAGATTCTCCGGTAAGAAGTACACATTCTCCCTTATTTATATGAATTGTAACATCATGCAGACTTTCTTCTTCTGCAGCAGAATACCGAAACGATACATTATCTATATCAATCACTTTTAAACTCTCCCATAAATTTTATATTTGTAATAAAACAATAAAATGAATAATGTAACAAAAATACTCAAAACCAAAACATCGCTTTTATGTATCTTAAAAATCACAAATGATGATCTTTTTTCCGGATTATCAAGTCCCCTTGTTATAGCAGAAGCAGAAAGTTCTTCTGAAATGGAGGCAGACCGCATGATAATTGGAACAAACATCGCTTCTAATAATATGAATGGTCTGGTCAATATATTTCTTAACGAAAAAGTAATCCCTCTAAGCTTCATTGCATCATAGATATTACGCATTTCTTCACCGAATGTCGGAAAAAAACGCAATGTCATAGCAAATGTAATAACAATGCTTCGAGGTATTCTAAGTGAATACATGGCCGCAATCATTTCATTCACCTTAGTCGTTGCAATAAATGTAGAAGCAAAAAGTACAATTGGAATCATTACTCGGATAAACAAAGTAAAAATTGACACAATACTATATATAGATTGTGGTGCATAACTGCATACTTCTTGGATTAGCACAATAACTATATAAAATATAGCGTATTTGCATACCCGTTTCTTTTGTCCCATCAACAAGACCAGTAGACAAATTGCTATAAAACATATACTACCAAGCACAAAATCTTTTAATCCAAATACCATAAAATTAATCATGACAAAAAGAATCAACTTCATACGTGTATCTATAACGAACATCCTACCGCCTCTTACTAAAATAAAATATGCCATTAAAGTTAGAAATAACTAACTTCTATGGCATATTTTACATCATATTCAATTTCTTTTCTGCTCCATTCATTTAAAAAACGAACGAAAATAACCCATTCATTCTATTTATTTTTGCTTTTTCCTATAATCTTTAGGAAGCTCATCATAAACAGATTGAAATGCTTTTGCAAATTTACTGGCATTACTATATCCCAATTCAGCCGCAATTTCTCCTATTTTCCGTTTTCCTTCTAATAAATACTGCGCAGCTAGATTCATTTTATATTTTTTCAAATATGCATAAGGTGTATCTCCATATATCTGCGCAAAAATTGAATGAAATAGTGAGAGATTTATATGTTCCTCCTTTGTTAATTTATTTAAAGAAGGTCTTTCGTCCAAATGAGATACCAAATAATCATGTATTCTTTTCGTCGCTTGAATCTGTCCTTTGTCAAAATACTTAAAATCACATCCATTATTCAGCGTCAATTGATCCATATGATAGAGTAATTCTATAGCTTTTATTTTAAAATATCCTATCTGCTCTATTCCATTAGCAGCGTACAATTCAGAAAACAACTGCTGCAATTTTGACGGCGTATTGCTAACATACCAACCTTTCTCCAAGTCTAAAGTTGTCCCGATTTTTTCTAAATGAATGGGTACCATTCCCATCATCCAATGCATACCAGGATCTAAAGCCTGTTTATCAATAACTAAAGACACGCCACTATATTTTTGCAATGAAAACGAAAAAGAAATAGGCAAATATTTTGTTCCATTTACACTAAAATACCCCTCTGGCAAATATGCCATTGTATGATTTGCAAATTCGCATTCATACCTTCCAAACCTGCAATGGCTAATCGCAATAATATCAGAATTAAATTTTTGAGATTCAAACACTTCCGTTGTATTAAATTCAAGAAAACTAATTTGTACCCCGGCAAATAAATTATAATTTGTTACAGTTCCTTTACCTTCACACCCATAATCCACTATATTATAATTTTCCTTCTGCTCAATTACTTTCGCCTGGGCACCATACCATTCTTGTTTAAACATGATCCATCCCCCCTTTTTATATAGGTTCGTTTTGACTAGCAATAAACTCTAGTCCTATTTTTGCTATTTGTTAACTTTTCTGTCCTTGCATGTATTCAATCAGTATTTTGCTAATCTGATTAGGGTATTGACTCAAAACCTCTGCATGCCCCATTCCTGAAAATTCTTTAGAAAAAAATTGCCCTTTAACTCTTTTTCTCAAAATTTCTTTTGACTGAATTGCAAACACCTCTGCCTCACCATATAAGAATACTACTGGACAGACAAGTTTTTTTTTAAAATATTATATTTATAACACTCATAAGCGGATTGATATAAAGTTTTTAAACCAATCTTGTCATTCATCATTTTTGAAAGTATCTTAATCTCATCTTTATTCTCATACCCCAACTGTTTTTTAACATATGAATTCATATATTTCTTCGATAAAATCCTTTTAAATTGCAATGTCATTACAAAGGCAGATATTTTACACTTCCACCCCATATTTACAAATTGTGCACCATCTAATACCAACATACTTACATGAATTATTTGTCTATCACACAGCTCTGTAACAATAGTGGCACCAAATGAAATTCCATATGCCAAATCAACACTGTCAACCTTCTTCTTCCTAAGGACTGCTTCAATGCCTGAAACAATATTCATAATAGCAATTTTGGCCTTTTTATCCTCTTCATTGCGATGTCCAGGAAGCTCTGGAATAATCATAAAATATTTATCCTTTAGTTTTTCTATAATGTTCTCAAAACATTTTTTCCAATAAAACCCCATTCCATGTACAAGAATTATTTTTGGATTCCTTTTATTACCAATAAAATGACAATTATATGTATCCTTCCTCATAAATTTCCGCTCCTATTTCGTTTTTAAAAATCTCGTCATTACAGTACACTTGTATTTTGCTTGCAGCAATAATAGATTTCATTTCATGGAAAGCAACTATATCCGGTGCATAATATATTCCAGGTTTCATTTTTTTATTTATTATTGATTCAATTACAGAACACAAAACAACTGCACTAATATCACTGCTATTTTGGGCTTTTAATACAATATTCTTTTTCTTTTTTTCTTCTTGCACATATCCGATCACTGTGATATTTATTTCACAATTTCTCTTTATGCCGATTTCTTTACTAACAATCTGACGAATTTGTTGAGCACATTGCTTAAGTACTTCTATTTCCTTTGAATCCATATATGACCAAACTGCTTTTTGCATAATATGCATAATTTCATCACTTAACACAGGGGCATACCATATTGCCGATTCAGGTTTATATTTTTTTGCTATTCTATCAATCTCTGCTGTATAATATTTTTGCGTCATGAATTCATTATTTTCATAGTCTCTTATTTCCACATAATTTTTATCCCGTTTTTTCGAACCTTTGTAGTAATAACAACCTGATTCACCAAATCCTTTTATTCCACTCAGAATAAAATCCACTACCCCATATAAACTGGGTACTTGATTATCAATATGGATCCCATAAATCTCGTTTACTTTGTCCAAAGTTTCACATAAAACACACATTAATATACCTGTCATTCCAGGAAAACAGCCACTCGATAAAACAGCCAGCCCTTTGTCCTTATATTCTATTAATTTTTTCTCCAGACTTTCAGCTCCAAAAGGATCAATATACACAACACCTGCCTCTAATGTAGCCTTCGCTATAGTTTCACTAGTTAAAAATGAAGCTCCAGCACAATTAACTACAATATCACATTCCTCAATAAACTTTTGTAATTCCTGTTTTTTTTCTACATCCACCTGAAAATATTTTACCTGATCTATCATTTTACTTGGAGATTTCTGGTGATATGTGGCTTTTATAGTAAATTTCTTATGCAGCAGTTCAACTACACGTTTGCCAATTTCTCCAGTACTACCTAAAATTCCAATATTATCCATTTTTTATCCTCTCTATTATTGAAGGGCATATTAACAAGAATACCTTGATATTCCTACAATATGCCCACAAATTTACTTACTAAAATCTAAAATTTTCTTTGCATTATATTCAATATACGGATGATTCATACAAGAAATATGATCCCCCTTCATCGTTCCAAAATAGAAATCATTTTTCGCATAGGGTTCCCACGTTTCCTGATCTTCTGAAAACAGGCTAGGAAAGAAATTGGCAATCGCATCCTCACAATTAAATACCCTTAGTTTCCCTGAATACAATGGGGGTTCATAAAAAGAGACACATCTAAAATTCTGTGCAAAAACTCGAAATAATACATTCAACATTTTTCTTTGATGTTCCATTAATTGTCCATTCGGTCTTTCTATTGTGGCATACAAATCATTCATTCTTTCTGTTGCACTCATATCGGCTAAACGGGTAAACTCCTCTCCAGCCTCCGCAAATTCTCCTTTTAAACTACATAAATCTTTAACTGTAATCTGACCTTCATGATTAAAAATCAAAAATTCAATTATTCTCTGTAATGTACTGTTATCTACTTTATGTCCTGCTTTCTGTATATTGGCATCTATTAAACGAGCAAAAGTGCGCTCTAATAGCAATTCATTATATAAACTTGTCTGAACTGCATGATAAAAAATTTCTTGAGGTAATTCTGCAAGTACAGTTTCTTTCTTTTTATGTGGAATGCTCGTACTCAACAAAGTAACACTAGAAACGTTTTTGTCATGTTTTTGCAAATATTGTGCAGTTTCCAGTGCAATCAATCCACCGACACAATGACCAATTAATACATATTCAGAATATCCTAGCTCCGCTAATATCTTGCCATATTTCTCCCCTAGAACTTTGAATATTTTTTCCGTTGGAATTGCTAAATACTCAGCTTCATCTCCAAAAGTAAATCCATAAACTGCATCACCTTCACCGCTTCTTTCATTGATATAAGCTATCAATGAATGATAAGGTGTGAGCGTTCCTGTTCCTGCATGAAACACCACAGTCACTTTATTTCTGTTTTGCAATGGTTCTTTTATAACAACCAATGACTTGTCTTTCTCCACATTATTTCTGTTTTCCGTTAAACTTTTAGCAATACCGCGTATTGTTGGCACTTTCATCATTTCTTTTAATAAATCATCCCATTGCCATGCCCTAGCTTCTATTATTTTTTCTCTCATTTTTGCAATTACTTGTGCTATTAAAAGTGAATCTCCTCCAACTAAGTAGAAATTATCATTTCTGCCAATCTGATCGACATTTAATTCTTTACACCAAATTTTTGCTATTTCTTTCTCCAACCCTGTTTGTGGTAGATCAGCATCACCCATGTTGCTTTCGTCACTTGCCTGGTCAGAAAACCATTCTGCAATTTTCTTTCTATCAATTTTTCCATTCGATGTTTGAGGCAGTTCTGGAACAAATAAAACTTGAAATGGCACCATATATTCTGGCAATTTTTGTTCTAATTTATCCAACAATCTCTCTTTTTTAATCCTTGCATATGCTTCTTTAAACCGAATCACATATACTGTCTGACCTGCCATTTCTAAAATATCGCCTTTTTGGGGAAACTCATAGATAATTTCTGCATTGTTCTGTTCAAATATATCTTCCCATTGTTTTCTGGTAAAGAAGGTTTGATTATTCTCCTCTCTTTCATCTGTAAATCCGGTTAATCCATCTTTAAATTCCATAGACGTTAATAAAGTATAGGATTCCCTTGTTTCCTCCAGTATTATCATTCTTCCGTTTGGTTTTAATAATTTTTTCAAGTTTTCAAAGACATCATGTATGTTTTTTGCATTATGCAATACATTTGCAGCTAAAATGATATCAAAGGAAAATGCCTTATACTTTTGTTCTATTACATCAACATTAATATCAAAAATCCCATACTTTACCCATTCATACTGACCAAACTTTTCTTTTGCATGATTCAAAAAGAATGTTGATAAATCAGTAAAATAGTATTCAGCACCTGTACCATCAAGCGCTGGAATGACATCCACCGATGTACCTCCAACACCCGCTCCAACTTCCAGCACTTTAATCGAATTCTCTATCTTATATTTAGCCAAATAAGATATTTCTGCTTTTGCTAATCCGTTCATAATCTTATTGATAATATTATCGTGATAGGCTGCCATAGCTACATCCATTTCACCTTTAGGAAATAACAAATTTAACGGATCTTCCTTTCCTGCCATTAGTTCTGGAAGCATACTGCTGGATGTTTTTAAATAATCCAGCAGTTTTTTGCTGTAATGAAGTTTATCTTCTACCGCATACATCGTCTTCCATAAATCTGTATCTGAATACGCTATTGCTACTATGCTATTAACTTTATATCCCCCGTTTTCACTATGAATTATAATATTTTCTTTGCATAAAACATTCAACCATCTACTCATTAATTTGTGTAATTTTTCAGGAACATTTAATTGATTAATAATTTCTTTGAAACTATATTCTCTTGATTCTTCATGAAAGATTCCTTTGTTATACAGAGTCAAAAAGATATCCGATAACACAACTTTGTTAGCCGTTTCAATCCAAAGTGGCAGCAGATTTCTATCAATCTCTTGTGTAAGTTCACTTTCACATTTATCAATATTTTTTAACTCATCTTCTCTTATATATATGTCATGAAACATTTCTTTTTTCTTTGGAACAATGACAGTTGCAATGTACATATCTTCTTGGGCATTACCTAAAACAACGGAAACAACCTCCTGAATATCTTGATCATCGCTTAAAATAGAATCTATCTCGGATAACTCTATTCTATGCCCTCTTATTTTTACCTGATTATCGGATCTACCCAAAAATTCGATCATACCATTTTCATCATATTTTCCAACATCGCCGGTTTTATATATTCTTTCTTCGGTCTTTAAGTATAAGAATTTCTCTCTTGTAAGCTTTTCATCCTTAAAATATCCAACAGCAAGACCTTCTCCTGCGATATACAAATCTCCTGGTACACCATCTGGGCAATTCTGTAGCCCTGCATTAAGAATATAAAATTTTTGGTTACTTAATGGATATCCATATGGAATGCTGTTCTTTTTTTCATATCCAATTGGAACTTCATAGTAAATGGACCATATGGCAGCTTCAGTTGCTCCACCCAAACTGATAACTCTTACACCTGGGATCTTTTGGTAAATACTTTCTGGTAAATCAACTGGTATCCAATCTCCAGACATCAATACGACTTTTAACCCGCATATAATTTCTGAATCCAAACCATCCATGTATGTAACCAACATTTTCATTTGAGCAGGCACGGAGTTCCACACGGTTACTTTGTGAATGATGAGTAGATCTAAAATATGTTTGGGATTTTTTTTCAATTTATCATCAGGAAGTACCAATGTACCCCCAACTGCAAATGAACCAAAAATATCATATACAGACAAATCAAATGCCAAATTTGCCAATCCCAAAAATACATCATTCTTATTTATTCCAAATTTAGAATTAATATCGAATATTGTATTTATAGCAGCCTTATGTGTGACGACTACGCCTTTAGGCTGTCCTGTAGTGCCAGATGTATAAATAATATATGCTGGCTCGTCATTACATTGGTTCGTAGTTACGATTTCCTTATAACTATCTTTTTTATTTAATTCTAATATATTTATAATATTTAAATCATCATTACATATGATTTCTTCGTTTTTTTCTGTAAAAATATATTTTACACCAGAATCTTCTATTATAGCGCTTCTTCTCTGAGCTGGCTGCATCGGATCAATCGGTAAATATACACCTCCCACCATTAAAGTACCCAATACACTTGCAATTTGCCATACGCCCTTAGACAGCATAATTGCAACAAGCGAGCCTGGAGTTAAGCCTCTGTTTAAAAGTTCTTCTTTCACAGTTGCCACATACTGTGCCAACGCATGATAGGTATATTCTCCTTCTTTTGTTATCAACGCAGTTTTATTTGGATATAATTTTAAACTGTTAACAAACCCATCTGTAAGCAATGCATCTGGATATTTATAAGCCACATTGTTCACTTTATTTCGGATGTGATTTGTACTTACTGGCAAATCAACAGGATCATACCTATCTAAAATATCGTACTCTTCTTTACTAAACCGATCCAAGATTCTACAAAATGCTTGGAACATCTGTTTAATTACAGAGTGATTGAATATACCTGCCCTATAGTCCCAATTTACTGTAATGCCATCATTTTCTTCTGCAATTTGACAATCTATCCAAACTTGGGGCGTTTGACTAATTTTATACGAAATGTGACTTCTTGATAAAAAAGAATCATCAGAATTTGTCACACCCAATGTACTTGTATATACAACTGGGATGATAATATTTTCTTTTTTACTTCGTCCCAAATCTCTCAACACCTCAATACCTGACACTGAACTATGCTGTAGATCTTCCCACAAATCCATTTGTATCTTCATAATTCTGTCTTTAAAACATTTTGGTTCGCTATAGTCCAATGACAAGACACTTACATCCGTGAAATCTCCTACTACCTTTTCAATATCTGGAATTGATTTATCCCGATTTAACATGGTTAAATTAATGCAAAATTTTGAGTTTTTAGACCATCGATTTATTATTTCACTAAAAGCAGCAAGAATAAGTGTAGACGGTGTCACTTTCATTTGCTGTGCAAATCTGGTAATGCTTTCTTTTCCATGGAGATGAATAAAGTATTTTACTTGCTCAAAAGCTACTTTTTCTGATATCTCCTCTGAAAAATCAACTATTAATTCAGGAGCTGCACCCATATCAACAATTTTTTTACTCCAATATTGTTCATCCTTTTTACGCTTTTCTGACTTTTGATGCTCCAACTTTTTATTGTGAATCACAATATCCCTATATAATGTAGCTACTACAGGTTCTACTGGCTCTCCATGATAGTAACGATCCAAATCATCCAAAATCAGATTTGCACTCATAAAATCCGTGATTAACATATCTAAAGAGAAATGAATTACACTCTTTCCGTTTCGTACAGATAAAACAATATCACATAGTGGCCAAGTTCCTAATTCATACTGTTTTTCAGCATATATACTGCGAATGAATTCTTCTTCCTTTAACAGTGTAATATCATCACACGCTCTTAAATCATAATATGGAATATTCACATATGGAACATACGCCTGTACTTTTTGATAGCCTTCAGGATAAACAATTACTCGTAACATGTCATGTTTGAATATAACTTTATTCCAAGCTTCTTCTAATTTCTTATGATCCAATTCTTCTTCATAAGTTATTTCTATATAACCATGACAAGTGACATTGCCCAAATTATATGCTCTATTTCGTCCCACTACATATGAATTTTGGATATTGGTCAATGGAAATTCTTCATATCTATCTTCTGGATGTTGTTCAAACTGTACTTTCTCTTCGTTTAATTGAAAATACTGTATCATTGCCTGTTTCTGTTCTTTTAATTTCGATAAGATTTGTTGATTCATAACACTTTTAGGTGCTTGATAACGGATTTTTCCATCTTCTATCCATATTCTAATTCCTTTTCTTGATAAATTTTCCAATAATTTTTTTGTATTCTCCATTAATTTCTCCTCATGATTTTAAATATTTACTGGCAATTTCATTAATCATATCTAATACCTTTATTAGTTCTGACTTTATAAAAAAATGATTCCCATCAAAAACTTTCATAGTAAAGAGATCTGAATAGTCTTTCCATTGTCTCATGTCTTCTTCATTCGCTTCTACATCATGTTTTCCGCAAAAAGCGGTAATTGGACAGTTCACTTTCTTTTTACTTACATCATAATATTCTTCATCCATGGTAAAATCAGTCTTTAATAATGGTAAAAATAGTTTCATTATTTCTTTATTTTGTAGAACTTCCACAGGCGTTCCTTCAAATCTATATAACTCCTTTAAAAAAGCTTCATCTGGCAAATGACCTATCGGTTTAGGTTCTGGTATATGTGGAGCTCTACTACCAGAAACTATTAGTTCAACACTCCCCATCGCTTTCAACGCCATCGCCTTCTCTAATTCATACGCCACTTTCGCTCCCATGCTATGTCCAAAAAGAATATATGGTTTTTGGACCACTACATCCATTTCCTCTAGCAAATCAGGAATCATATCATGAATGGATTCGTATGGTGTATCCACAATACGATTCTCCCTTCCTGGCAATTGAACCGCATATAACCCAACTTTAGAATTTAGTCTTTTTTTCCAAGCATAGTATGCAGACGCACCTCCTCCAGCATAAGGAATACAAAGCAGATTCACTTCTTCTCGTTCTTTTGCCATCGATATTTTTTCAATCAATTTTTCCAATGGTCTCCTCCTATATTGCCCCTTCATCTAAAAGTGAACTTTCTACTAATCTTTGTTCAATTTCTGTACTTAATGTTTTTATTGTAGAATTCAAAAATAGATCTTTCATTTCTAATTTTACATTGGGATAATTTTTATTGATCCGACTGACTACCTCTACAGCACGTAAACTATCTCCTCCACATTGAAAGAAATCATCGTTTCGCAAAAATTTATTTTTATATTTAAGGACTTCTTTCCATATTTGTCCAATGGATTTTTCCAACTCAGTGAATAAAAATTCTTCCTCTAACCTCCCATTTTCACCTTTTTGTACATTCGCCCATAATTGTTTTAAATCAACCTTCCCATTTTCATTCAATGGCATTTCACTCACCACACAAATCGTATCTGGCAAATAATAATCGGGCATTTTTTTCTTCAATGAAGCCATTAATTTCTCCAAATCAATAGAATTCGTTCCCTTGGCACATACAAAAGCGTATATTTTATAATCTTTATAGCCCACTTTAGCTTGCTTCACATATTCAATACTCTGTAAAACATTTTCTATTTCTCCTAGTTCTATCCGGTATCCTCGTTTCTTAATTTGTGTATCTTGTCTGCCTAAAAACCATATACATCCATGGATCAATTTCCCACGATCTCCAGTTTTATAGATGCGTTCCCCCAATTCATTGTTATATAGAAATTTACGTTCAGTTAAATCCTTATGATTTAAATATCCATCTGCAAGTCCTGCTCCAGCTATGTATAGTTCACCTTCCACATATTCAGGACATAATAATAAGTCTTCATTCAAAATATAATATTTTTGGTTCGTCAATGGATAACCATAGGGTATACTGGGCCAATCCACATCTATTTCTTTCGGTTCGTAATAATTAGACCATATAGCGGCTTCCGTTGCCCCACCTAAACAAACTATACGTGCCTGTGGCATAATCAAATGAATTCTACTTGGTAAATCTTTATTAATTTTATCACCACTTAATAAGATCAAACGAACTGTAGCAAATTTTTCTATTTGGACATCATTCATTTCTACATATGTGCATAACATTTCCATGAATGTTGGCACTGAGTTCCATATTGTAATAAAATTCTCATGGATTAGTTCAACCCATTTCCGTGGATTTTTAACATCTTCCTCTCGCGGTACTACTATTGCAGCTCCTGCCTCAAACATGCCAAATACATCATACACAGAAAGATCAAAGGCAATATTAGACAATGCCAAAACTCGATCATTAGAGCCAACAGAATATCTTTTATTTATATCTAGTATGGTATTATTAGCAGCTCGATTTGATATAACTACTCCTTTCGGAATGCCTGTACTACCAGATGTAAAAATAATATAGGCAATTTGATTCTCTCGTACATAATCTACATCTCTATAATTAATCTTCTGAGAAATTTCTTCTACGCATATACATTTTGTATTGAATTGGTTTTCCATTTGATTCAGGAGTCTTCTGCTTGTTATGAGAACATCAATCTCTGCTTCTTTTATGATGGTATGGACTCTCTTTTCTGGGTTATGAATATCAATTGGAATATAGGTTGCCCCTACCATAGTTGCCGCAAGTACACTTTCAACTTGTTTGATACCTTTTTCCAAAAAAATTCCTATTCTTTTACTGTGTAATAATTCAACAGATAATTGTTTTGCTGCATATTTACAATCTCTATAAGAATATTTACTGTTATCATAAATTATGGCTATGTTATCAGGCGATTTCTTGTATGAATTATAAAAATATTCATATAAATTATTTTCTGATAATAGCGTGGTATCTAATTCTGTCTTAGGTACTGTTTCGCTTAAAATCTTAATATGGCTTCGCATAGGTTTTTCCCATAATTCTTTTTGATCCAAAGAACCCAAAAACTGCTGATAACACTCAAACATATGTTGTATCATACATGTATGAAATTTTCCCTTTAAGACATCCCAATTAAAATATAGTTCCCCTTTATATTCACGTACTTGATAGTCTAGCCAAACTTGAGGTGTCTGAGTCAAACCATAGGTATATTTTCCTGGCATACTAAGTGAATCAGCACTTCCCAACATACTTGTAAATACAATCGGAAACGCATTTCCCAAAGGCACTTCATTTTCTTTTGTCCAAATTCTTTGTATCTCCAAGCCATCAAAATAACTATAATTCATATTTTGAACGACTTCGCTTTGCACAGCCTTGCACTTATCTATAAATGTAATTTCTTTTCCGTTTTCTATAGATACCAACACGATATCTGTAAATTCTCCAAGAACAGATTCATACACAGTATCATATAATCCTTTTTTATTCACTGTCACATTGATTGTAAATTTCTTTTCACTACACCATCGGTATAAAACTTCAGAAAAAGCAGTAAGCAAAATACTACTCGGTGTTAAACCATAGGCATTTGCCAGAGATTTAATGTGATTCCATTTTTCTGCTGGCAAAATTCCCATCATCCTAAAAAATTCACCAGTAATATTTTTATTTAATATCGGAAGTTCTGGCTTACCTGCAATCGTTCTGATTTTTTCTCTCCAGAATACTTCAGAAACCCTATAATTTTCTGTATCCTTAATCAAACTCAAGCTTTCTACATAATCCCTAAACGGTTTACCAGCATTCACAGTCTCAAATTTGTTTCCATTATATAAATATTCCCATTCATCCAGTAGTAAACATATGCTGCTTCCATCCAATATAAGATTGTCAAAACTGATATGTATGCAAAAATTGTGTTGCATAGATTTTGAAATTCGGATATCAAAAATAGGCCAACGTTCTACATCCAGGACTTGAGTTTCCATCTGCTTTCGTAATTCTAAAAATTTATCTTCCTGAGCCCCAAAATCATAAAATTCCAAACGATACTTAGGAGATTTTTCCAATATATATTGAGACATTGTTTTTTTATCCATTACAATCCGTAATGCCTCGTATTTACCAATCAACAAATTCCAAGTATCTTCTAAAAATTCGATATCTAATTCATCTCTTTCCAATTCAATATAAAAATGTGACGATACTCCATAACTTCCCAAAACGGTCTCTCTTCCTAATAAATATGCTTTTTGTATAGGTGTTAATGGAAAATATTTTTCAGTTACATCATATTTAGGAAGCGATATTTTAAAAAAGTTATTGGGTTGCATCATCTGCAATTCCTGTATCCGTGCCGCCAGCAATGCAATCGTAGGATAATCAAAAATATCCTGAAAATTTATCGTAACAGAAAATGTTTTCCTTATTTTCTGAAGTATTTTTACAGCAAGAATAGAATTTCCTCCCATAGCAAAAAAATTTTCATCTGTACTGGCAATTTCTATATTTAATTCCTGTTCAAATATTTCCTTTATATTCTCTTGTAGATGAACTAGACTTTTCTCCATCTGCGTTTAACTCTCCTTTTAATTTGCTAATATATCTTGCCAATTCTTGAATGTTAGGATGTTTGAATATATCATACGGAGATAGTTTTATACCAAATTGACTTTTTACTTTAGCTGCTATTCGCATAGCAGAAACAGAGTCTGCGCCCATAGCATAAAAATCATCTTTCAAATTTATTTCATTTTCCCAAAAAATCTCTTGACAAATAAGAACCAATTCCTTTTCAAACTTGGAACTCTCCAATTGTATATCCATTTTTTTTGGAACCAAGTATCGCTCTAATTCTTTACGATCTATTTTTCCGTTTCGATTTATCGGCATATTAGACAATCGATATATATGAGTCGGAAGCATATCATTTGGAAGTTGCTTTGCCAACTCATCTCTAATATCCTTTTCTTTGATATTTGCACACGTAGTATAAAAAGCAGCAATCCTTTTTTGTCTTTTCTGAAATATAACTGCCGCACTACCTACTCCCTCAATAGAATTCATAACTTTCTCGATTCCATCTAATTCAATTCTTCTTCCATTGATTTTAACTTGCCGATCTTTTCTTCCCAAAAACAGAATCTCCCCATTTTCAAGATACTTGCCGCAATCCCCAGAATTATAAACTCTGGTATCTTTATATTGCATAAACTTTTCTTGACCATCCTGTCCTACATAACCAGGAGAAACGCTCTCTCCAGCAATATACATTACTCCCTCTTTTCCAATCGGACATAACTGCATATCTTTTCCTAAAATAAAATATTGCGTATTAGGGAAAGGTTTCCCATATGGAATCTTACCCTCTAGAATGTCTGCATAGGATACTTCATGATAAATATTCCATATTGTCGTTTCTGTCGGTCCGCCTACATTAAATACCCTACATTTCTGGTTTATTTCCTTAATTTTTTTAACAGTTGCAACTTGTAAATAATCGCCTCCTTGAATCACTACTTTTAAATTTTTAAGCGCCTTTTTTAATTTGTCCTTTTCAACCAAAATAAGCATTTCCAAAAAGGCGGGTACGGAATTCCAGACTGTAACTGCATATTTAGTCATCAAATCAACCCATATGTCCGGATTTTTATAATTCTTCTGATCAGGAATAACAATTGTTCCACCAATATAAGACATACCTAAAATATCAAATATGGACATATCATGGCTATAATTCGTTAAATTAAAAATCACATCATTTGCTGTTATACCAAAAATATTTGAAGACATTTGAATACAATTTATAATTCCCTCTTTTTCTAATTTCACCGTTTTAGGAAAACCCGTTGTACCTGATGTATTTATCAATATCATAATTTCATTTCGTAATGGTTGTATATATTCTGTATATTCACAATAATCACTAACTGTACTCCCCATTCGGAGAAGTTGCATACCAAATTTCTGTATGCAGTCTAATTCACTTGTCAAATCTGTGATGAGCATCTTTATCCCTATATTCTTGATACAATATTCAATTGCTTCTTTAGGAAGCGCATAATCTAATGGAATAAAGGGAATATTCATGTAAGCTAAAGCTAACTCGCATGCAACTTGCATTGTACTTTTTGGCATATATATCCCTACAATATCACCAGTTTGTAATTTATATTTTTGTATAAATATTTTACCTATATTTTTGCAAAATCTTTCTAATTGTCCATAAGTAATTTTCGTATATTGATCTATAATGACAGGTTTATCCTTATAATCGGAAAAATTCATTCTTAACTTCTCATGGAATGAGCTTCCTTTTTCCTTTTCTATTATTTTATGAGTTCCTTCAATAATCTTCCTATCTGTTTCTATAAGTGGAATATCTGTCATTTCATGCAAAAAGCATTCATTATATCCAATACAATTTAATGTTTCAATAAAGTAATCTGCTATTTTTTCAGGAATCATACGTTCAAACATCTCATCTACATAGCTTAAAGTAAATAGCACTCCTTTTGATGTTTTAGTCATTAGCCCTTCAAGCCATACCTGACTGGTATATGTTTTTGTACATATTTTTCTAAAATGTACATTTTGTTCCGGTTTACTGTTTAATGTACTTGTAAAAACAACAGGAGCAATTATTTCTTCTTTTCTAGTATGCCTTAATAATTTGGTTTGATCCGACCCCATAAAATACATTCCATACTCTCTTATTTCAAATAATTTTTCCTGATTGATTTTTATCTGTTCCATAAGACTGATTTCTTTATCATTATGAAAATCCAATAAAATAAAATTCGAACATAAACCAATCAAATGCTCTATTCCTTTTAGTTCTACTGGCCGCTGCATCACAGGAAGGTTAATAAGAAATTTCTCATTATACGAATATTTCCCTATCACCTTACCAAAAATCGTTAATAATAAAGCAAAAACCGTTACACCATTTTCTTTTGCAATTTCACACAATTTCTTATACTGCTGGTCACTTATTTCTTTAGAAACGATTTTAACCATTGGATTTTTTATTTCTTCAGGAGCTCTTTTTAATGGTAATTGTGGTTTCATATCATACCCATCAAATCTTATACTCAAGGCTTCTTTTGCCTCTTTATATTGTTCTGTTTCTTTTATCTTTAATAAATATTCAGTGTATTCAGGGAATGTTATATGTTCTTCTACTTTTTGACCGTAGTAATATCTTTCAAGTTGTCTTAGTATGATTTGATGGCTCTCTCCATCCGCAATTATCCCATCATGACATAAATGTACAATTGTCTTTATATCGTCCATCCGAACTATTAAGAAACGTATAAGCGGTCCTTTTTTTATATCAAATTCTTTGCTAAACATTTCTTCAGACAATCTCTTAGTTATGACTTTTTTCTCTTTTTCTTCTACATCTCTAAGATCTTTATATTCACACCAGAATTTTGCTTCTTCATTGATATACATTGTATCCTCATTTTCAATTCCTGCTCTAAGCATTTCCTGAGAGAACACCAATTTTCTAATCGCAGCTTCAAGGCGAACTTCATCAATTTCTTCTCCCTCAAAGGCAAAATATGCATGCGACCCGAATCCGCCTAAAATCATTTCTTCTTTTCTGCCGAGCAAATATGCTTTTTGCAGATCAGTCATTTTAAACAAATTCCTGTTCTTTGGTTTCTCACTCTTTTCATTAAGTAAGTTATATAAGTCATTAAGATTACCATTCGAAAATAGTACCCGAATTGGAATTCTTAATCCATATACTTTTTTTATCTCAACTTGCAATCTTCCAAAAAACAAAGAGTCACCACCATATTTTATAAAAGATTCACCCTCATCAATTTCTTCTCTATTTAATAAATACAAAATATTTCTTTTTAAATCTTTTTTATTTATCATATTTATTTTTTTCTCCAATTCCCAATATCATTTAATTTTAAAATATATTTAATATATGTATTGAATATATTTGCAATTTCAACCTCATCCAATACCTCTTTCAAAATCACCCATGTAAAAAATAATCCATCATCTTTCCGATAAACCTGTGCATCTAACCATACTCCTGGTGTTTGGGAAATTATATATACCAACTCTCCAATATTACTTGTAAATTCCGCTGTAACAATTGGCATATTCAAACTAGGTGAAAACACGAATGGTACTGGATATTTTTCGTTAGTTGATTTTTTTATAATGGTTTGAATTGACAATCCATCTAGGCAGCAATGTGACCAATCTTTCCTATAAATCTCATACATTGAATCAAAAAACTTCTTAAAACACATATCCGTTTCAGATTCACATTTAAAAATAATACTCTTTGTAAAATCCCCCACTGTATTCAAATTTCTTTGATTCCTTTCAGACAAAAGATAATTAACCAAAATTCTCTTCTTCCCTGTTTCTTGTAAAACCACATAACAAAGAACAATTAAGAGATACACCTCTACTGTAACACCCTGTTTTACTGCTAATTTAACAATTGCATCATATTCTTTATTCTCAATTTCTGATTGAAAGCTTATATAATTATATTGAGATAATTCCTGGATATTCTTTTGCACTTTAAATGGAAATTCTATATAATCATTTCCCATCCGCTCTTGCCAATATCTTTTTGCTTTTAATACCTCATCCTGACAAATGATATTTTTTACTTCTATTTCTTCACCCGACTGATAAAATATACCTTTACCATCTCGTATTTTCATATACATATCCGCTAAGTCTTTTAATATCACTTGAAAACTATGTACATCACAAATTACCAAATCCAATTCAAATCCAATACGACAGATCTTATCTTGAGATTTTATTACATGCAGTTGACACGCGACTTCATTTTCAACATCCAGAATCTGATGAGAAATTTTCTGTCTTATATTCTTTCTTTCAAACTCACCAATATCCCACTCCTTATATGCCTTATAACATTGTATTTGCTTAAAATCACCAATATATAAAATTCCACAATCATCGCAACGTGCCCGCATCATTGGATGAATTTTGAACAACTCTGCCCATGCTGCTTTTAAACTTTTTTCTTCAATATCTTTTTTTGTTTGAAATTCCATGTATACATGGCATGGAACCCCCATATTTTCAGCAGTGTTTTTTCTTTCAATCATATATGCACATTGCAATGGAGTCATTAGTACCATTTTTTCCTCGTTCATGTTACACCTCACAATAAGTCACATAATTTTTTCTTATCTATTTTCCCAACTGCTGTATAAGGAAATTGCTCTACAATTTTCAATGTATCTGGAAGTTTAAACGATGCCAGCCCTTCATCTGTTAAAAATTCCCGCATTTCATCTAATCCAATTTCTTTCCTACAAGTCACATACGCACAAATTCTGTTGCCTAAAATAGAATCTTCAACTCCTACAACTGCACAATCAATAATATTTGGATTTCTTTGAATTATTTCTTCAACTTCACTAGGCATAATCTTTTCTCCTGCTCGATTGATTTGCTCACGAACACGTCCCAAAATTTGGATATTTCCACCATGAACTACTCTTGCCTTATCTCCTGTTAAATAAAATCCATCTTCATTAAAATAACCTTGCTGATCTGACAACAAATAGTAGTCCCGAATCGTGTATGGACCCTTCGTTATTAGCTCCCCTATTTCACCCTTTAAAACCTCATTTCCATTCTCATCTACAATTTTGATTTGATCCAATTCACTAATTGGTCTTCCTTGACAAGAAACTCTAATTTCATATGTGTCATCTGGAGAATTCATACAAATTAATCCTTCTGCGGTGCCAAATACTTGTATTAATTTTCCGTTTAATACTGCATCAACTTTTCTTGCTGTCTCCTCTTGCAGCATGGCACCACCAACTAAAATCATTTCTAAGGACGATAAATCATCACAATCATCTATATTTCTATACGCCATACACATTTTAAGGATAGATGGCACAAGCGCCATATATGTTACCTTTTCTTTCTCAATTAAAGAAAAAATTTCAATAGGTGCTGCATCCGGACATATAACAACTGTGCCACCATTCATTAAAGTTCCTAAAAGTCCAGGATTTGCCAAAGCAAAATTATGTGCCATCGGTATAACAGCCAAAAAAATACTTTGATCATTCACTTTACATCTCTGTGAAACTTTTTGTACATTGTATATATAGTCTCCATGGGTTCGGGGAATCAACTTGGGTATTCCTGTAGTACCTCCAGATAATAAAAGCAATGCCACATCATCTGGATTTATTGGATGAATGGAATGTTGCCCTTTCTTACTGATACGCATTCTTACATCAATCGCTTGCGAAAAGAATGCTTTATCTAATTTGCCAAAGCAGATATGATTTTCCTCTATTAGTTTTTCAATATGCTTATTTTTTGTATCATAAATGTACATTTTAGGATGCACAGTTTTTAATATTCCTTCAATCTCTCGAGTCTTTTGTGCTGGCAATATCAAGATCGGAATGACTCCCATCGCAAGAAACGTCAAGATACACACAACGAACTCCGCATGATTCTCCATTTGAACTGCTACTTTATCGCCCTTTGAAAGTCCAATTTTTTCTAATTTTTCCCAACAGTAATCTACCATTTTCCCTAATTCTTCATATGTTATTCTTCGGTTTCCATCCACTAAGGCTGTTTTACTTTCAAATGTTTCTGTCCAGTTTAAAATTTCTTTTGAAAAAACATACTCATTCCATTTTTCTTGTATCAGTTCAATCATGATTTTCTCCTTTTTACCTCATTTACTATCTGATTTATGCTTGATATAAGTTCCTTCTCATTATTGAGAAATGCGTAATGCCCCCCTCTAACCACTATCTTTCTAAACTGCTCTGTATACTGATTCCAGCCTAAAACATTTATTTCTTTTATTTTTGAATCATTTGGATCATACATTGCAATAATTGGACATTTAAATTTTTCTTTTGTAACCAAATAATTTGCATATAATCTAAAATCTTCACGAAGTATAGGGAAATAATATTCAATAAATTCAGGAATATACAAAATTTCTTTTTCAACTAAGTTTTCATTTATTAAATATTCCATAATAACGGCATCATCTGCATCACACATTACTTTTGCTTCTTCTGGTACAATTGCTGGTTGCTGTGAACTTGATACAATTAGAAATATTGGTTCCACCCCATAAACCTTCTTTGCTATCCTTGCAATTTCATAACCTAATATGGCTCCCGTACAATGACCAAAAATGGCATACGGCTTTGTAAGTAATTCTGCATTCTCCGTTATAAAATCCATAGCTAATTTTGATACACTCTCAGGCATATTCTCTTTCCTTCGTGAATCTCTAAATGGCAATAAAATTGGACAAATTAAAATATTTTGTTCAAAATCACTTTGCCATTTTGCAAATAAACTCGCACTTGCTCCGGCATAGGGAATACACAATAACGATATTTCTTTATCATTTATTTCATCACTTCCAATAATCCATTTGTTTTTCATTTTCTAAGCTTATCCTTTCCTGCATAACATTTAAATCAACAACTTTAAAATGCATTGTTTCTTTGGCACAGCTTGCAATAAAAATATTACCTATCCTTTTTGTCATAAACTTACATTGATAGGCCTCGAAATTTGTTAATATCTCAAATTGTGAAAAATCCAGACTATCCAATCTATCATTTAATCCGATTCCCACATATTTCAGGTAACTTTCTTTTAATGTCCAATACCATGTAAATAATTCTTCTGGGTTATGATCATCACAAACTCTTCTAATTTCATTCTGACATAATGACATTTTTAAAATATCTTTAATTTCTTTAATACAATCTGAAATATCAACACCCACAGCATGATTTGAAAACGCACAACAGACAGCTTTTCTACAATTTGCAATATTAAAGTACTTTCTGGATAGAGTAGCAAAATACGGTTTACCGAATCTTGTACACTTCAATTCATCTGATGTAATATTCAGTTTATTAATGATGCAAGCATATTGAAAAAGAGAATACGATAAAGTATATTGAATTTTATCAATCCTATGACGATAACTGTTCACCTGTTTTCTCCTAAACAGTGGCAGATGTGAATAGAAAAAATGATATTGAGCAGCACTCATACTTTCCTCATTGAATTCACATATATAAATTTCACCATTTATTTTCATTCTTTCCTCCAGCAACACAGTTTCCATATCAATACGTACATAAATAAGAAAAAGCATTTTATCCTTATCTTATAAATTTGCTGTTAAAATCCATATGATTTTCATATTCATATCATTCTAACTCACGCCAAAACACATGGGCACGGGTTCAGGAATCCAAGTGTTCCCTTCCAGTCGTTGTACCTTTCCTCATCTTTGTCTTCTTATACAAATTAGTTACCTTACATAAATTGTGGAATGATCTGTCAGAAAAGATACTATTTCACATATTTCAATTTTTGTCGCCACTTTCATATAAAACTTCTAATGTACGTCCTAATATATTTTTAAACTTTTTCCTAATAATTGCGGTTTCAACAATAGCAACATTGGTCTATCATCAATGAAGAACTTTTCTCCAATCTTATTTCTAGGTGAATATGAAGCTCTATATATAATCATGAGCACATTCTGCCATAATTTTGGATGAAATGGGCACCTCAATATATAAAATCTATAAGCAACCCTTTGTATCATAATTGCAAAAGATTCTAGGCGAGTTACAATAATTTTATAAGATTTTAAACGATAGAGGCACTTCCATATGCTGATTGTATACCTGAAATAACCGATTGCTTATTCCTGAGAACGAACCAATAAATTGTTGTATAACTTCATTCTGGTCCATAGACTCATCTCAGATATATACCCTATTTCTGTTCCAAATTTTCTACAGGCTTGCCATTAAATACGGTCTTCTTCTTAGAAAAAATAATCAAAATATAATAATTATTTAAATGAATATTAATTTATTTGTTTATCTAAAATGAAATTGCCTGAAAACAGGGTTACATAATTTTTTATGCCGCTTTCGTATACATGTCAATTTATTCTTCGTTATATTTTCTACTTTTACCAAAGATTAGCTTTGACTAACTCTTGGGCAAAAAAATTTCTTTGAAATAGCCCAATATAAGACTTATTGATAAGATTATATGCGCCAACATCATACCTTTTGAAACCCATGAATATCCTATCATAAAAGTCAAACAGATGATTAAACATTCAATCCCTAACAAGATTCGCAAACGTTTTTTATAGACCATCCTCTCTATCAAATCAAGTTTTTTATTCCTGCATCCCACTGGTGATAAAGAAAAAATGCAACCCATTGCCACAATCCATAACAAAAATGTAGCAAATGTAGGTACAGATACCTCTCTTAAATATATTCCCACTACACAAACCAAAACTCCTGACACCACAATACATTTCTCTGTTTTTTCTAAATGAATTCCACCAGCATACTGCCGCAAAGGAATAAACGCCAATAAAAACACAATAATTTCCTTTAAACTTCCCAAACATATGCCCAATACAACAATCAACAAATACACAATCACTCTACAAATCAACAGGTTGTATGCATATTCATACAAATTACGCTCTTTCTCATCCAGCATCCCACACCTACATTGAGTGTCAAACAATTGCTTGGCTACTTTCTCAATCATTTAAAATTTCCTCATTTTTTTTGCTTCCTCTGGTTCTTTTGGTTGTCCTAAAATCCACGCACAAGCTGTATTTGCTGTCCGAGCTACCAATACCATGGAAAAATAATTCACTACACGCATAAATTTCATAAAAATCTTAGATTCAACTAACTTTTTCATATAACAAAATATCTCCTTTTTTATTTTCTATCCTAAATTTAATCATTTATTCGCATTTTTACAATCTTATTGGCAAAAATGACATCTAACTTGGAAATTTTTGCTAAAAAAAGCACTTGCAGCTATTGTCTATCACTTCTATCAATTGGAAAAATAATTGAGGCATTAAATTCCAAGTCATCTATATCAATCTTTAATTTTCCACCATAGGACTGTACGATCTTTTCCACAATATGAATCCCTATCCCATGTTCATCCTTACTATATTTACTTGTAATAAATCCTTTCCTTCCTAAAACCGGTGATGTCAGAAAATTATTACGCATTTCCCAAACCATAAAATGTCCTTCATTTGCCATAAACATTTTAATTTTTACAAATCCGTCTTCTGACAATTTTGACGAAGCTTCAATTGCATTATCAATCAAATTTCCAACAATAGAAATCAAATCCATATCATCAATATGATCTACATATAAATCCTGTGAAAGATTGATATGATACTTTATTCCCAACTCATCGGCCTTTATTTGTCTTTCATGTAAAATGGCATTTAAAATTTTATTGCTGCAATAATTTACATACGAAGTGCTTTTTATTTTGATGTCCAATTTTTCAAAGATTTGCAGTGCATGATTGGTATCTTTCGCTTGAATCAAATCTGCAGCGGTCCGAATATATTTTTTAATATCGTGCAATAAAGTTTTATACTTATTATGAACATGCTCCATCTGCTGATAATATTTATTTTCTGCTGCACTTTTTACATACAATCGTTCCATTTTATTCGCCTTAGCCATCGTTGTTATTAATTTATCAAAAATATAAAACATAAATATATTTACAAATAACAACATAATTACTCCTATTTCCAAAAACAATTTGTTCTTTTCAGGGATATGAATATCTGCATAAAACAAACCAACCAACAAAACCATTGTTGCAACTGGCAGCACAAGAAGATAACAGAATATCCCATTTCTAACCTCATCATATTCTTTCTTTTTATAAATCTGTTCCACACACTTCACAATAATAAAGGTGATCATCTTAGCTGCCAGGAGCAGACATAATCTGCTTAGTTCATTTTCTAAGACTTTCTCTGCATCATGATAGTTGCTCAAACTAAATATAGTCGATATTACAAATTCTGGTACCATTGCAAGCATATAAAAGCAGACCGCGCTACTAATACATTTCAAAATAGATTCTGAGTAACTGATAATTGTATAAATACAGTATATGACTGGAACACTAAATAAATTTGCTAATGTATTGTGAAAGCTATTAACCAATGCTAGGATACCTACTACAAAAAACATCATGATAGGAACATAAAATCCCTTATACCTTTTCCGATTCCCCAATAAAGTCTTCAAAAAGCAATTTAGCATCATTACTTCAAAACAACAGGTCAATAATATTTCTCCCATTTTAAATACGATCACTTCCTCTTATACCTCAATCGTAAAAAATCAGAAAATCTATCATCAAAATTTTTCTGTTTGGATCTTGAGATGTTTAACTCCGTCCTATCTTTTAACATAATCACATTTTTAGTGACACGAATGATATTTGCCATGTTGACAATATAACTGTTATGAGCATATTCAAACCCTTCTCCTGACAATCTGAAATATAACTCTTTAACCGTTTGACGACAAAACAACTTCTCACTCTCTTTACCAGGATAGTAGCAAATTGCAGATCCTCTCTTTATCACTGATATATATAAAATCTGATTGATTGGAATTCTATATACTTGACCATCCTCTGTAATATTTAGATATTGTACATTTTTACGGCCAATCATCTCCTGAATAATATCTGACATCTCTTCCTTTGCCATCTGATTATACAAATCTTTCATAATATATCTATATGGCTGCACTTTAAATGACTCAGGCGTTGGATCTTGATAATTTGTACAGAATACCAAAACAGCTTCTTTATTAACATTCCGAAATGCTTTGGCAGTTTCATTTCCGTCTATTCCTGGCATCTGGATATCTAAAAAGAGTAGATTGTGCATCTGCCCAATATCTGCTAACAACTCCTCTCCAGAAGAATATTCATAAAAAAGTACATCTCTACATAACGTATCATTAGCTGCAATCAAATTTCTAATAGACTTTCTGTAACTAACATCATCATCACAGATTGCCACTTTGAACATAACATCACTCCTCTTAGTTAGTCATGACTAATCAATATACAATAAAAAACCATCCATCAGCCTAAAACAAAACTCTTATTTCAGTTCCTGTTCTAAATCTGAAAAGATGGTATCCTCAAAGAAATCCTGAATTGAAATTTCTAAACCATCGCATAGCGTCTTAATCGTAACAATACCAACATTCTTACTTTTTCCGTACAAAATATTCTTTAATGTTGATGGCGGTATTCCAGATCGCACAGCAGCTTCATTCACTGTAATTCCTTTTCGCATAATTTCTTTATTAATTCTTTCAATGACGGCTTCTTGTATATCCACTACATATCTCCACCTTTATATGAATTTGAATATATTTTATATTAATCGCCCACAAAAGATCGTCATTATAAAGTCTTTTTACTTTAAGCAACCTTTGTATGTTTTACTTTAGTCCATTATGCTTACTTTTATATTCTTCTAAACGACCCAACTGAACCATTTAAAGGAGAAACAAACTGCTCTCAAGTATTATTCATAATAAAAACAATAATTTTAAAAAAAGAAATTAACTTTCTGTTAAATTCTGTTATCTGTAACATAAGGAAGTATCCCCACACAAAACACCAATGCAAAATAAACGAATATACAAATGACTGTCTTCCTACAATCCTTTTTACAAAAACAGATGTCTTTTGGTACAGCTTATACGAATCAATTTATACAAGATACATTTTAAATGTAAAAAATGAAAACATAAAGCTGCTTTACTATAAGGGAAATGAAAAAACAGGACAGTCTTTACTGAAACTGTCAAGCTGGTAAATAAAAATAGAAAGAATACGGCTTTTCCAATCACTTGCATACACTTGTTTCGTTCATTTCATTGCACATGAATGGATTTATTCCCTAACGATTTTTTCCTGGTAAAACGATGCTTTATCTTGAGCCAATTATATATTATGCGAAAACCATCTCTCAGTAAAAAAATACAAAATGAATGATCGTTCATCAATTGAGCCCTATTTTTCATTTTATCTCAATCTTGGATCTAGGTCATACATTTACAAATTAAAATCTCCAGTCTTTTAGACAACTTTCTTCAGATGATTAAATATCATTTAAAATATTGGAGGCTCACTTTAAGTTAGAAACAGAGATAAAAATCAAAAATGGTTTCTTTACATTTGAATCACTTTCTTCCAAAAAATGTTAAACGCTCTGGCAAAATACTATCTTACTTGGATTTTTACATCTGGCAGCTCACTTAGGAAAAAATCTAAAAAATGGATTTTGAAATAAAATTTCTTCTTGATCTCAACCTTTTCACATCATTTTTTATAAACCATGTCATTATGACCTATATAAAAAATTGACATATCAATATTATGAATGAATTTAGACTTTATATTTTTATTTCATAAAAAAACACCCCGTTTGGCTTATGGTACAAACGGCGTGTTTTGATTTTTTTGTTCAAATGTGATGGCATCCAAGCTTTCAAACATATAACCTTTTTCTCGACAAGCATCAATAATTTTTCCCAATGCCTCAGCGTTGTCATGAGAAATGGAATGTAAAAGCAAAATTGCACCTGGATGAATCCGTTGCATCACCGCATCAAATGCATGTGCAGCACCCTGCTGACCATTCACATTCCAGTCTCGATAGGCAAGCGACCAAAATACATGAGTATAGCCAAGTTGATTTGCATGTACAAGCGTTTGTTCTGAAAAAACTCCTTCAGGTGGACGCATATATTTTGATACAGGCATACCCGTCACTTCTTTGACAGAATCGGCTAATTTTTGCAGTTCTTCTTCAAATCGTGCCGCATTTACCATGCATAAATTTGGATGACGCCAGGTGTGATTACCAATCAAATGTCCTTCTTTGATTATTCTTTTTAACAAATCCGGATTTTCTTTCACAAATTGGCCCGTTACAAAAAAAATGGCTGGCGCCTTTTTCTCTTTAAGAGTATCTAGAATTTTCGGCAGATTTCCGTTTTCATAACCGCAGTCAAAAGTTAAAAATAACTGCTTTTTCTTTGAACTGCCAGTGTACAATGCTCCATATTTCTCTGTCAAATTGCGAAAGGTTTCACCTGGATCAGCTGGCTGCTCATTTTTTGCACTTGGAATTCCCCAGCTAAGTGGTGCATTTGAAGATGACGCAGCCCCGATTGATGAGAAAAAAAATGCAAGAAAAAGAAAAAAGGGTAAAGTTTTTCGTAAAACAAACATTGCGAACACCATCCTGAGTCAAGTTTTCAAAATTAGTGTTCACGAATTTTACAGACTTATACATATTGATTTCATTGAAACCAAAAGAAGGTCGCAATCACATACCCTGTTAACACTTTGAAAAAATTTCCAAACCCAATCTGAAGTCTATACACTAAGAATCGTTTCAAATTTTGGAAACAACTTTCCCTAACTCTTTACAATTTTTGTGTCATTTTTGCAAACGAAGCATCTGCAATTTCCTGATGCAGAGAGTTTCCATGCGCATCCATGGTTACAACCGCTAAGAAACCCTCTACATTCAGATCCCACATTGCCTCAGGAATTCCAAATTCTAAATAATTAACGCCCGCTACATTTTTTATCGTATCACTGTAAAATTGTGCACAACCACCGATTGCGTTTAAATATACACCACCATGCTCAGCTAATGCACTTAAAGTATTGGAGCCCATACCACCTTTTCCCATAATTGCACGAATACCATATTTTTTCATAACAGCTCCTTGATATGGCTCTTCACGAATACTCGTGGTTGGTCCAGCCGCCTTGACATGCCAAACCCCATTTGCATCTTTTAGCATCACTGGACCACAATGATATACAATCTGTCCGTTTAAGTTCACATCCACATCATTCTCGTATAAAAATTTATGAATGGCATCACGTCCTGTTAACATTCGACCATTAATCTGTACAACATCACCAACTTTCAGACTGCGAACCTTTTCTTCAGTTAAAGGCGCTTGCAAAGTGATAATATGCTTCGATAGAGAAATAGCTGCTGCAGCATCCATATCCACCTGATTATTATCCTGATCATATACCCATTCCTGAATGTCCATTGTATTCACATCAAGAATTACCGCATGACGACGGTAAGCCCAACAATTATATGCAACTGAAACAAAGAAACTTGCTGGCAAACGATGCATAGCACCGATTTTACAACCTAAAAGAGTCGTTCGTCCGCCAAAACCCATCGGACCAATTTGGTATTCATTGGCAACCTGTAAAATCTCCTGCTCCAATGCAGCCAATTTTTCATCTGGATTTACATCATCTACGAAACGAAACAACTGTTCCTTTGCCAAATCATAGGAAACAGCACGATCTCCGCCAATACCAACGCCAATAAATCCCGGGCTACATCCTTGTCCCTGTGCATCGTAGACCGCATGTAAAATACATTTTTTAATGCCTTCTAAATCGCGACCGGCTCTACCTAATCCCGGAATTTCTGTTGGTAAGCTATATTGGGCATTTTTATTCTCACAACCACCGCCTTTTAAAATTAAGGAAACCTGGATTTCATTTTTTCCCCATTGTTTAAATTTTACAACTGGTAATCCTACACCTAAATTGTTACCAGAATTTTCTCCAGTTAAAGAATCAACTGCATTGGGACGAAGCAAACCAACCTTAGTTGCCTCTTCAACTGCTGCTTGAATTTCAGCTTCCATCTCAAGTTGGTTGACACCGACCGGGCAATATACTTTAAAAGTTGGAAGTCCAGTATCCTGACAGATCGGACCATTATTTTTTTTTGCCTGTTGCAAATTGACCCCAATTGCGTCAAATACCAAAGCAGCACGTGATTCTGATACTTCATTTTGTTTCGCAGCATAAAGCACACGCAATACATCGTCTGGCAAAATGGTAGATGTTTTTTGAATTAACGCAAATACACTTTGTTTAAAGTTCCCCATCAATAATCTCTCCTCTTATCTTAAGTCCTTTATTGTAAAATTTCTTCGCATTTTTTCTCCAGTTCATCTAGTAAAGCCAGCAGTTCATCAATTTCCCGAAGTGCAAATTGTTCTGGATTGACCGCATCCAATTTCTTAACAAAGAATTCCAATCGATCTTTAATTTCATTGACTTGTTCGATTTTTTCTACCTTTTTCATTTTGTACATCCTTTCAAAACCTCTGCCTACACTAGGTAAAACCGTTCCAGCTATTATGCCTATTATAATATAGATCGGATATAAAAACGAGTAGGAACTGCAAAGTAAAATTCTTAACCAAAGACAACTCCAAACAAAATCTGGATACTTTATTGAGATCGAAGATAAAAATCAAAGATAATCTTTTTAGAATCTGAGCTATTTTTCTCAGATAAACCATAAGCCTAACAAAAAAACACTACACCTGACTCTTTTTTCTTGTATTATACATTCCATTCAAGCAAAAGCTTCAAAAAACGAGTTTCAACCAGATTACTTAACAAAAACATTTTTTCTCCTAGCCCCTCTTTCATCTGTTTTACAAATATGTACCGATAAATCCATAAGTTTTGCGCATCATTGATTTTTGCACCAGATGCACATTTGGGTTATCGTGTACTACGGTAATCGAAACCAAACGCAATATGATTTTCGATTGGAATCCATGCATTGACTTTTTTTTGGTTTATCGCCCTCAAACAAACTCGACGTTGATTGCCATTGAGCTGTAAATAGACCTTCGCATAAGTCACTTCACCTTCTTCATGAATAGCCGGAACATAAGCAGTTAAATATCCCAAATGCTTTGCAGGCACATGATATAATCCTCGACCTTTTGTTCCTGCACCAACAACTGTATAAAAGGATAAAGGCAGCCCAGTCTTTTTCCTTGCCTGCACTTCTATCATCCGTTGAACATCCTCCATTCTTTGAAGCTGTGTTGTCACTCCACCACGAACTTCCTTGTTTGCTTCCTGCTCATAGGACATGCAGACAACCTTTTGTTCACTCTGATTATCCATATAATTGATATTCACCTTTTGATAATACCAATTCACATTTGTATTCTGTGAATGATAAGCAATCGGCCATTCTCCCAAATAAATTTCAGCACGATAACCAATGGCAAATGGCGCATTTTTCATTCGGTTTTTATTTAACATTTGAATCAAAAATGGGTTTTCAATTTCCACTCGACTTTTTTCTAAAATATGCTTGGTCATCTCATTTGGTTTGACTTCTTTTGAAGCAATTTTTTTCAAATTATAGGTATTGTCTTTGGAAATATCTACAACATAATCCGGAACTTGTATTTTCTCCTTAGAAAATACCTCTTGCGGCATCCCGAGAAACGAAAAGCTACAAAATATACAAATCCAAAAACGAAAAGCTTTCATGTCAATTCCTCCTTTAAAAAAGACTATAGAAACATGGAAAAAATTTCAGAACATGCATATGATAAAATCTTGGAAAACCATTTATCTTTTGTATCCAATTCTATGCATCACTTAAGGTTTAAGCTTTTTCAAACAGATAAGTATAGGGTTTACGCACAAAGCTGAAATTATCCGAGACCGAATAAAAAAGTTCTTTACAAAAAGCATGTGGAGGAAGAAAATAAGAAAAGATTGAGGAGGATTTGAAACCAATGAATGAAGTACAAAAACGATTTTGGATTTTGGTAATCAGTGTGGTAATCAGTGGAATTGCCCAAGGCATGTTGCTGCCAGTCATTGCCATTATTCTTGAAAATAATCATATTTCTTCTACAATAAACGGACTGCATGCAACTGGTCTTGCCATTGGTGTACTGCTCATTTCACCGTTTCTGGAAAAACCGCTTAGAAAGCTTGGCTACCGCCCAATTTTGATCCTTGGTGGCGGATTGGTTGTTCTTTCATTAATTACTTTTCCGTTTGTTACAAACCTTTGGTTCTGGTTTATTTTACGGATTTTTATTGGCATTGGGGATCACGCACTACATTTTACTGCACAAACATGGATTACATCCACAGTCGAACCGCATGAGCTTGGAAAAAAGATTTCCATCTATGGACTTTCATTTGGTATTGGATTTATGATTGGACCAATGATGACAAATCTCGTTCAATATAATGAAGCCTATCCGTTTTTCGTATCAGGAATTCTATGTTTCATCGCTTGGCTGCTCTTTTTTGGTATTCAAAATGACTATCCAAAAACAGCTAATTTGGACCTAGAATCCAATCAACCAGTATGGAAAAAATACCAATTCATTTTCAAAATGGCTTGGATGGCCATGCTTCCGCCATTAGCTTATGGCATTATTGAATCTTGCATCAGCTCGAATTTCCCTGTTTATGCACTGCGACTTGATTTTTCTTTGGAACAAATTTCTATTATTGTACCTGCCTTTGCGCTAGGGGGAATTTTAACACAGGTCCCTTTGGGCATTTTAAGTGACAAATACGGCGGAAAACAAGTGATCACCTTTTGCTTTGGAATAGGCAGCATAATCTTTTTACTTGCTGGGTTTTCTGAAAGCTCATGGCTCATCCTATTTTTCATGGTACTATTCAGTGGAATGACTGTCGCTTCATTATTTTCACTTGGATTAAAATTCATGAGTGAACGAATCCCAATCCATTTGCTACCAACGGCTAATATTATATTTGGCATCTTTTTTAGCAGCGGATATATTTTGGGACCATCTGTATGCGGAGTTTTGATCGACCGATTCTCCAATGTTAGTCTATTCACTTTTCTTGCAATATACTGCCTAGCTCTATTCTTATTATTCATTTGGCCAATGAAACAAAATCTCGATCAGACCACAAACCAAACAACCCAAAGATAGCAAAGAAGCTTACCTTATCCTCTCAGAACCAAAACCAAAGAAATGCTCCCGAAAATCGTCTGAATATTACGGGTGCGTTTCTTTCTTTTAAAAAGAAATCATATTTTCAAAACACAATACCAGATCTATGACTCATCTGTACATTCTATCTTTACATAAACACTATTTTTCAAAGTGAATTTTGCTTTTGCTCATTCAAAACATCTTTAATAAAAACAGATACAATTCCAAAAATAACAAGCAGCAGTCCTCCATAATGTTCTAGACGTATCTGCTCTCCAACAAAAAACGCAGACAAAAACACACCAAATACTGGAATTAAAAACATAAAAACAGACACTTTTCCTACTGAATGATATTTTAATAAGGTCGTCCAAATCCATAAACTTATAGAAGAAATCAGAACCAAAAGCATAAAATCAAAAAGCGCCAAGACTGTCCAACCAACAAAAAAACGACCATCTAGAATCCAACCAGTTACGAGCAACAACAATCCACCTAAAGTCATTTGTGTACCTGAAACAATTGCTGGAGAAAGAGCCAATACAACTTTTTTGGAATAGGTGTTGCCATATGCGCTGATTAAAACAGAGGCAAACATAGCGATCTCCCCAATTCCAATATGAAACCCTTCAGACAAGCCTTGAAAATGAATTACGACAATTCCAGCCATGCCCAAAAGCACGCCGATCATTTTATTTCTCGTCATTGGCTCATGATACATTTGTGCCGCTAACAACATTTGAAAAATACAAGTTGAACCGACAATAATTGAACCTTGCACTCCAGTTGTATATGCCAAACCAATGTAAAACAAAACATAGCTGAGAAAAGTTTGAAAAATTCCAAGACGAAATAGGCTAGAAATATTTCGAAATGACAACTGAAACGGATTTTTTAACCATTTTCCAATGATTAAAACGAGTACACCCGCCAGAAAAAAACGCTCTCCGGCAAAAGCAATCATTGTACCGATATCATCCGCAGAAATTCCCAACTCCCTATAGCTCAACTTAATCAACGGAAATGCAGCACCCCAAAGCAGTGTTGTCAAAATTGCAAAGAGAAATACACTCATATTTTTTTGAAATAATTTCATTATGATTTCCTCTCTTTATTCGGATTTCTTTTTAAGAAAAATTCCTGCATAATTTTCGGTAAATTTTGATACTTCTTATTTTTAGAAGCATAAAGATATGCATTAAACTCACAGCCCATAAGTACAAGCATCCCAATAATATAAAACCATAAAATTAGCAGAATAATTCCACCCAGACTACCATAAATTCGTGTATAATTCGCATAGGCATCGACATAAGCAGAAAAGCCATAACTGACAATTTGCCATCCAACTGTCGTAAACAATGCACCTGGCACAACATCCTGAAACCGAAGCCGAACATACGGACCAAAATAAAACAAAATTAAAAAGACACAAAACAAAAACATACCCAGCATCAAATAACGAAACTGTTCCAAAAACACAAAAATAAACTCTGCCTGCGGAAATGGCTTGACCAAAAAATCTAAAATTTGTCTGCCAAAAACAAAAACGAACAACGATAAAATCACAATTACAATAAAAGTTAACGTCAACACAATCGCAATCAAATGTTCTTGAAAATACGAACGAGTCTCTTTTACTTCATAGCTAATATTAAAAGCACCAAGCATCGCATAAATTCCACGCGAAGCAAACCAAAGCCCAAAAACCAGACCCAAAGACAAAAAACCGGTGACATTCCGCCCGGCTACCTCTTCCATCAAAGCTTCAATTAAAATAAATACATCCTGCGGCATATATGGCTGAAATGCCAACAGCAGTGCATTAGCTTGAAGCGGAAAAAAATTAATTAATGTCATACTGCAAATTAAAAGCGGGAAAATTGAAAGAAGCAAAAAATATGCAATTTCTGCACCTACACTTGTTATGCGATGTCGAAGCATTTGCCGAACCAAATCCACAAGCATCGGTGGCAATCGACGCAACAAACTTTCTTTCCATCTGTTAAAAATATGCATATTTTTCACTCCTTTTCATCAATCTCTACGCACACTTTCAAATTAAAAACCAGTTATTTACTTCATTCTACTCACCACATCCCATGATCGCAAAACTAGAACTTAACCCCATTTCCTGATTTACAAAGCAATTTATATAGCTATATTGTAAAAATACATTATAGCTGATGTAACTTCCGAATTTTATCTAACGCTTTTTCACAGGCCTCTGACAATATTTTATACACCAAATCAAAATTTCCTGTAAAATACGGATCCGGAATATCTCCCTTATAAGTAGCATTCACAAAATCAAGCAGTCTTCCTTGGTAAAGTGGTCTATCCTCTAGCGATTCTTTCTGAAAGAATGCCAAATCCTTTGTATTTTGGTCATCCATCGTAAAAATATAAGTGAAAATTTGAAAATCAGCAGATTGAAGCTGACGTGCCTTCATATTTTCAAAAGAAATTTGATGTTTCTTCAGAATTTCCTGTGTTCCCTTATGCGGCATCTCTCCGATATGCCAATCTCCTGTACCTGCAGAATCGACAAAAAATTGCTTAGACAACCCAGTCTGATTAACTTTTTCACGAAAAACTGCTTCAGCCATCGGCGAACGGCATATATTCCCCAAACATACAAATAAAACTCGAAGCATATTTTCTCCTCCTTGATTCCATCGTTTTTCCAAACAAAAAAGATAAGCACAAATTGATAGACAGCAATTCTTCCGCTCTTTTTATAGAATAAATCTTTCTATCCAAATAAATAACCTTTCCTTTATTGTATCAAAAGCATTTTATCAATTTGTATATTTATAAACCTCCGATCCATTCCTGAACCTTTAAAATCATAAAAGCAAAGAAACGAGCCATCATCCCCAATGCTCCAGATTTAACCAATAATACTGTTGCTACAATAACTATAATGATAGACAAAAATTTTTTCCCAACCAGATACACAAGCTTTTTCCCATACAACAAATAAATAAGCAGTACCAAAACAGCCAATAAAAGAAACGGCATTGCTTCACCTCTTTCACAATAATTTCACTGGATTCATGAAATAATAAAATTTTGAAGTGAAAATTGACCTACTGTACAAAACCATTCTGTTTCAAGCTGCTTCTTTCATTCTGTCCACTATTTTGAACAATTTGAATAAATAAGATTCTTACCAGTATCCGAACATGAGTAACAGATCCCATGGAGTTTAAAAAATAATTATAAATAATCTTGCACATCCAATGGTTTTCATGATAAGCCGTCCTCGTTCTCAATTGGGATAGATTTTAAATTTTATGGACTTTGTGATATCGCTAGACAGCCATTTTGTTTCTTCGTGATGAATGTATTTGTAAATCTATTCTTTCTGTATTTTCATACACAGTAGCTATCAAGCAGCCTCAAACGACTGCCTCATGGTCAATTTTAATTCAAAGCATTTCTGCAGACACAACTTTACACACTTTTACAACAATAGAAAAATAATATTGTAATTGCAGCCAATTTATGGACAAATGTATTCTTTATCTCATTTCAAAAATCGTAACATCATACACTAAAGTAATCTGCTTTCAGTAATCTTTCACATCTGCATCTGCTTATTCTTATCATACATCATAACCATATTTTCTACATCTCACCCCACGCTTACGCTAACTTAAATAGATGTGACCTAGAATTTTCGATAGACAAAAAATACTTTAAAATGTATTTTAACATATGTATTATAATTAAATCTAAACTTATAGACATGAATACTTGTATTTAAAGTGAATATATATTTTGGTTGACAAACATAACCAAAGCTATATTTTAAACCAATTCTTTCTTAATTTTACAGTTCAAACCATAAGTTCAGTAAGATTTTTCACCAAGCGAATAAAAAACTTGAGTCTCTTTAAAATTTTTTGATTTTCTTATGCTTTCACTTTACAATAGAAAACAAATGAAATACCAAGGAGGATTTACATCATGTTCAAAGCTTTTACATTAGCCGGATCAGATACAAGCGGAGGTGCCGGTATTCAAGCAGACTTAAAAACTTTTCAGGAACGCGACGTTTATGGGATGTGTGCCATTACAACGATTGTCACAATGGATCCAGATAATGAATGGAATCATCTTATTTTCCCAATTGCAATTGATACCTTGAAACAGCAGATCAAAACCATCTTACAGGGGATTGGTATAGATGCAATGAAAACTGGCATGCTAGCTTCTGAAGAAATTATTACATTGGCTGCCGAAACTATTGAAACTTACCAGATTAAAAATGTTGTAGTCGATCCAGTTATGGTTTGTAAAGGTGCTGACAAACAGACGTTCCCAAAAGTCAATGATGCCATTCGAGATATTTTGCTTCCAAAAGCACTGGTCGTCACACCGAATTTATTTGAAGCGGAACAACTCTCCGGGATGAAAAATGTAGAAACTCTTGATGATATGAAAAAGGCAGCCATAAAAATTCATGCTTTGGGCGTTCCTTATGTATTGATCAAAGGCGGTGGCAAATTGCAAAATACAGATCAAGCACTAGATGTTCTATATGACGGGAAAGATTTTGAAATCTTATCTGCAAAAAAAATTACTGGCGGATTCAATCATGGAGCTGGCTGTACAATTAGTGCGTGCATCACTGCAGAATTGGCAAAAGGAAAAACAGTCAAAGAAGCAATTTATACCGCCAAGAAATTTATTACAGCCGCCATTAAACATTCATTTCCACTCAATTCATATATCGGACCAACCCGTCATTCTGCCTTACGGGTGTTCAAAGAACAATAAATCGGAGGCACATTATGGCACAAAAAACAAAAGCAGCAAACCCTGGAACCATTTATATAACTTTCGGGCTGGTTGCTGCGGTCAGTTTAATCATGAGTACATTTATTGGTACTGGGCTTGCCATATGGTATCCATCACTTGATAAACCAGAACTTACCCTTGCACTCCCATTTACGTTTATGATTCGAATTTTTTTGGCGGTAATGTTTGGCTTTCTTCTATACTACACGTATGGTTGTGCAGAAACAATCCGAGAAAAATGGTATGGTTTTTTTTATAGTTTTCTCGTATTTTTCTTAAATGAATTATTTTATGTTTTATTCTTCAGCCTAAAAAGCCCGCTCTTTTACTTTATTACTGAATGTGTGCTAGCCATTGCAAGCATCGGTCTGTTTATTTTTCTGATACAATATAACCGAAAAGCCATATGGTGTTTTGTTCCATATCTACTTTGGCTATGCTATCAAATCCCATGGACATTCACCTTATGGCAACTGAATGCATAAAGTAAAGCATCATATGATCTGCTGAAGTTTTTCAAATATTTTTGAGGAAATTTTTGGTTTTCCTATGTTCATTTCTTCAAAAAAGCGTTATATTATGAAGTAAATTCTGATTTTGTACGAGAGATTGGGAAGGAGTGCTGAAAATGAAAGAAATCGTTTTTAAAGGTTCTGGTGTTGCCATTGTCACACCGTATGATGAAAACGGGATTAACTATGACGCTTTAAAAAAGTTAATTGATTTTCAAATTGAAAACGGAACCGATGCCATTATTATTGCTGGAACAACTGGGGAATCTGCTACAATGACAGATGAAGAGCATCAGGAAATTATACGTTTTACAGTGGAGTATGTCAATCAACGTGTTCCAGTCATCGCAGGGACTGGTTCAAACGACACCGCATATGCTGTCACTTTATCAAAACATGCTGAGGAAGTAGGCGCAGATGCTTTATTGATTGTCACCCCTTATTATAACAAAGGCTCGCAAAAAGGATTGATTCGCCATTATACACAAATTGCAGATGCGGTAAACATCCCAATCATTTTGTATAATGTACCATCTAGAACTGGTGTCAGCATTAAACCAGAAACCTATTTAGAGCTATCCAAGCACCCTCGAATTGTTGCAACAAAAGAAGCAAGCGGAGATACAAATCTTATGTTAAAAACACAGAATTTATGCAAAGATCATTTGCACTTTTATAGTGGAAATGATGATCAGATCACTGCTGCATTGGGCCTTGGCTCCTTAGGCGTTATTTCTGTTTTAGCAAATGTTGTACCAAAGCACACCCATGATATTTGTCAAAACTTTTTTGATGGTAAAATCAAAGAAAGTATTGATTTACAAATTCAATTAACCGACCTAATTGAAGCCATGTTTTGTGAAGTAAATCCGATTCCTGTAAAGACTGCATTGGGGCTTATGGGATTTGAAGTGGGACATTTGCGAATGCCACTATGTGAAATGGAAGATCAAAATTTAGAGGTATTGAAGAACACTTTAAAAAAATATCATCTCATTGAATAATTTCATAGGGTAAAAAGCAAGTGAGCCTATTTTTGCGCACTTGCTTTTTTGTAAATATCTGAAAATATTCATGACTTTAGTTATGTAGCTTGATTGATTGTTCAATGACAAAAAAATGCAACAATCGAATTTTTATCTAAGTTAGATCAAGTATTTAATTTGGATTAAGATTCTATACAGGAAGGGTAAAATAAATGGAGAACCAATCAGATTGATCTAAATCAGAAAAAAGAGATTATATCGGCAATTGAAAAAATTAACAGCGATTTGGAAAAGTTTTTGCACAGCAAAATAGAACAACTCCGATGTCAGTCAAGAATACTTAGAACATACAATAAGCAATTTAACCAATACTGCCAAAGTGAAAATTCACAGATGCACATATAGACAAAACATCTGAAATTGAAAAATGAAACTCTTTCTCTGATAACACAAATGATAATGATGCAATAAAAATAATTTTAAAATTTTAAATTATACATCATATTTTAAGCAGGACTTGTTTATTGGAATGAAAACAATGCCATCTTTTATTGAGATCTGTTGACTATATAATATCTTATCACGAAAACATTAAAATCAATCAAAAAGACCTGAAAAAATTCTCCAAATCTTTTTGATTGCTCTAGATATTTTTGTACATCACCCAGCATTTTAAAATAAAAAATTGTATTTCTTATGCTGTTATATACATAAATATTCCATTTTTTCTTCTCTTTCATTTACTGAGATACAAAGCATCGGTTCCATATATTGCAAGTTGTTCTTTGTAATCCTTCCTAAATATTTTGCTGGACAAACATTCTACCCATGTCATCATTTTACTTTTCTTCTAAATCGCTTGATCTATTCTGCTCAAAACTTTGCTTATCTCAATTTTTTCAACTTCAACATGCATACATTATCGGTTCAAACGATTGGATAGCCGGCTAAAGATTTTTCATCCGTTGTAAAAGATCTGAGATATTAAAATGAAAAATCAGCCATTTTTTCATACATTATAATTGGTTCAATACATTTCTTTGCTAGATTTTATAAGACAAACATACTATAGAATCAAATGGGAAAAAGAAACAAACAGAAAATCTTCTATTCGATTTTCTTATCTTTATTCCACCATTCCTCTATGTTGCTTCAATTTGTTGGAATCCGCATGTGGACAAACATGCCCTGGTTTTGTAATCCACATTTCCGCACGCACTGGCAAATATTTTTTCACCCAAGCTGCTTTTTCTTTACTTATCTTTCCTGCCTTTACTTCCTCATCTAATTTCACTGTCATTTCCTTCACAATCAAATCAACCAATTCTTGCTTTTTCACACCTTTTTCCTCAGCAATTTGCAGTATGCATTTTCCTTTTGCCAATTCTTGATGAAAAGCATCCGAATCCATCTTCAGCAATGTCAAAAGTTTATCACCGACCATATTCCCCATCATATGCGGGCATTTTCCATGCTGATGTATTGGCTCTTTTCCATTTTCTGGTTGATCTGAGTGGATCGAAAATACCGCTGCCTCTATATTCATCGTTCCAAAAAGCAACCAACAGGCCACTCCAATTGGCAAAAGTTTACACTTTTTTTTCAACAAAACCATCTCCTTTCAATTTTTATAAGCTTATTTTTCCGTAAATGTAAAAATTTATGTACTAGAAATTACAGCTCCAATTTGCAATAACCCCTAGATCTTGAATGGGAAATATACAATTAGGTTTTAAATGGTGTATAGTTTCTGGACAAATGAAAGAAATTAAAAGAAAAACGAGGTGTTTTATGCAAATTTCCACGCATTTGTCAGAAACCAAAAAAATTTTAAAAACAATGCTTCCCCTTGGAACAAGCTTTGACTTATTAACACGCGATTTACTGTTTGGAAAAACAGAGGCATTTTTCTTTGGTATTGACGGATTTGTCAAAGACGATATCATGTTTTACATATTAAACCGACTGCAAAAGACCGAACTGCCACTGCAAAATATACAAAATTTGTCCGAATGGATACAAGCACAGATCCCGTATATTGAAGTTTCCGAAAACAAAAATATTAACGAAACCATTCAAATGGTGTTAAGTGGTATGTCCGCACTCTTAATCGACGGATTCGATACAGCCATTTTACTTGATACAAGAACATATCCGGTTCGTGGTGTTGGTGAGCCAGATATGGAGAAGGTGGCACGTGGTCCACGAGATGGATTTGTTGAAACGATTGTACTAAATACTGCACTTGTACGACGCAGAATTCGTGATCCAAGACTGACCTTTGAAATGTTTCAAATTGGCTCACAATCTAAAACAGATATTGCCCTTGGCTATATTGGCAATATTGTTGATCAGAAACTGTTAGCACAAATTCGAAATCAATTAAATGCCATTGATGTTCATGCGCTAAATATGGGCGCAAAAAGCTTAGAAGAATTATTGATTCGAAAGGTTTGGTACAATCCACTTCCTCAGGTTCGTTATACTGAACGCCCAGATGTTGCTGCCGCTCATTTGCTGGAGGGGTATATTTTATTATTTATTGACACAACTCCAGAAGTCATTATTTTGCCAACAACCTTTTTTCAATTCACACAAAGTGCTGAGGATTACTACCAAAATCCTGCTGTTGGCAATTACTTGCGTTTTGTACGCTTTGCTGCCATTTTCGCTTCTTTGCTTTTAACGCCAACTTGGCTGATGCTAACTGAAGCTGGAATATCATGGTCACCGTTTTTTACTGTACATGAGAAAATTGCTGTGCCGCTTGTCTTACAAATTATTTTGCTGGAACTGGGACTTGATTTATTTCGGTATGTTTCCTCTCATGCACCCAGCAATTTATCCGGAAGTCTTGGACTCATTGGTGGATTGATTATCGGTGATGTTGCTGTTCAGATCGGATGGATTACACAAGAAGTTATGTTTTATACAGCCATTACTGCACTGACAACCTTTGCAGCAAGCGCACTTGATTTCACCTATGCCATTCGGATTTTTCGCTTTGTGCTAATTGTATGTACTGGATTATTCCATATTTGGGGTTATATTCTTGGTATCATTTATATTGTTTTAACCATTATCACCACGCCAACCATTGGAGGAAAAAAATATACTTGGCCACTTTATCCATTCGATAAATCTGCATTTTTATCCCTTGTTTTTCGGCAAGCGGTACCAAAAATCCAAGACAAAAACTATGGTCAACTGCAAAATCGGTACAACAAGCACTCCAACCACTAAGGTAATCAACTTTCTTAATCAAAAAAATAAAATCACTTTTTATTAGAAAAAAATGTATTTTTTATAATCCAGAAAAATACCATGTAATATTTTTTATAAAAATTATTACAAAATAATAGCAAAATATTGTATCTTCTTATGTATCAATGTTTTTTGAGCAATGATTTTAAAAGTAGGCACGCGTAAACTGTAACAAAATTGATCACTTTCTATTCGTACAATAGCAGAGATATTTTGATGAACATCAACCAAAAAACAACTTACATGGCTAACAATGAGGCTACAAAAAAAACAACGTGTATCACAAAAAGAGATATACGCTGTTTTTTTATATTGTGTTGTGGTTCTATTACATAATCAAACATCGTTTTTAAAAACAGAAATAATCAATTTATCCTCTCTTAATTTTCTGTACTTACAAAGCTACATAAAACAAAGTTTTTTTGATCTTTAATGGTGAAAAACTTGTTAAGAGTACAAAACAATTTATCTACTTGACACCCTTCATTTCTATATAAACAAAGTCAGATGGCTTTAATAAATAATGACATAACTGCTCATTTTATCATTGACAAAGACAGTCAGTACCAACAATAATCTTTTGATTACTTTCGCTTATCCTTTGGCTCAAAGCGAAGACAGGGATAACCAGAAGATTGAAATGCCACAAGTGAAGGCATACTTTTCGATTTGAATCCAAAAGCACGACATCCCTTTGGATTTGCATAGTCCCAAGTAACAAAATAATGCTTACAATGCAGACAGTTTACTTTTCTTCCCAAATGACTCATTCCTCTTTTTCCTTTCATCCCTTTTTCATTTTACCAAATGTCCAAAATGCAACAAATCTGCATTTCTGATCCCAAACATCACCAAGCCAACACAGTTCATTTTCTTAATAATGCTTATCTGTTCACTGCAGCCCATGCAGAATAATACTTGCACACCATTCATAAGAAATAGACAAAGATGCATTACACATAAATTTGGGCATGCCGTTAACTGAGCAGCTTTAGTTGAAGTGACATACTTTGCTGCGATTCGATTTGTACAGTACGCTTCACCCAATATCCATTAGCAAAATAAGCAAAGTGTACATACGTGCACCGTCCACATAATCAAAAAATTTCATGATAAGTTGGAATTAGATGGTTTTTTTATTTGAACCTGTACATATTCACATACCTTTACTTTCCGACTTCCAAGTGATCATTGATGCACCTCATCATCGATTGCATGCGTGTAATTTCTATTGTATCACATGTACAGCCATTACTTCCGACTGAATTATAATTGGCTTGAATCAAGGGGGCAATTTATAAAAAAACAAAATATTTTTATCTTTGTTTATCGATTACACTTGTCTTCATATGCAGATCTTACGCATAAAATTGACTTGTTTTACATCCTTTCTTAAATTGCCACATTACAGTCTATATTAATTTTCTTTTGGCATTATTTTTCTTGTAAAAAATATGGAACGAAAATATCTCTCTATCATTTCATTAGAATAATATCATCCAAAAGTACTCACGCCCAATATGGTATAATTCAACCATATTGTAACATCCTTTGTAAAGAATATCTGTGGTACTTTCTGTATCAACACTCTGTGATGTAGTTTCTTTTTCATTCGATCCAAAGGCTACAATATCCATTTTTATATGCGCATGTTCCTTACTTCAATCCAAACTTTCACATTCAATATACGATCCTTTGCTGCCATTACATCCAGTTGTTTTTTTGCTTGATATTACTTTTTGCAAGGATCGGCTTATCCTTCATACAGACAAAATTTTCATCTGTGATTTTTGTAGGAAATACAATATGAAATGTACTTTCACTTCCCATTTGATTGAATAATGTCTCAGCAAAAGAAATTATTGTGTTTGAATATATACTTGCATGTATTTTATAATTCCGATTTATATATTTATTTCAACTTATAGTTCTTTTATATTCTACGGGTCGTTCGCTTTTTTCAATACCATCCCCCCAACCAAAATCATTGCAAAAATACTACTTTGACTAACCGATTCATTGCGATACACAATTATATTTTATAAAAATTTCTTGATAAAAAAATATGAAAAATAGATACAGTAAAAGCCAAAACCTGGACAAAACATAAATACTTTAAAAAAATACAGATTTTATAATATTTTACATTCATATGCAGATCATTTTGATTTTTTACTGACACTTTTAACTTTTTAAACAACAAAAGTGATATCCATCTGATAAAATTTCAGTCAATAAAATCAAATATAACAGAAAGACATACTCCTTTATAGATCATACTATGAAAAATCCTCTTTAGTTTAACAAATGAAAATATAATTTTTATCAATATTTGTTTACTTAGAGAAAATATCATGATACGCTTACCAATTTCATATTGGTAGAAATTTTTTGTGATGCATTCACACCAAAACAAAGCTCAAAACAAATACAAACATTTTCTACACTAAACATCTCCTTTGTCCTCTATTTTTAATCTTTTCATATACTATAAAAATAGATGTTCTATGATCTATGTCAAAATTGGGTTATGTAAATGTCAAAATCAGGTATTTGTTCATCCAAAAAAATAAACAATCATCTATTTTCATGAAAAATTATATGAATTTTTTATGCAAATTTTTTCATTACCCGTAAAAATTTAGCAAAAAACATCCTAGGATTTGAGAGATATGAAGTATAAAGTAAAATCAAAAAGATGGCAAACTAAAAAAGACCATCTACTATAGATAGTCTTTTCCTTTCTCCACATTTGCCATCCTCTCAAATATATTTTCATAGTAAGATTGTCTTTATCATCTTCAAGTCTATACACCAAAAATGGCACAATTTATCATTAAAATTATATCCCTTAATAAATATTAAAATACAAGCTATTTTTTATCTTTTTTCTGAAAAAATCTATAACCAATCCACACGTGGAATCTGATATTGTGCAGGAGATAAGCGAATTGAACCAAAGAAATGGCGCAAAAAATCTTCATAATCCTCTGCATCCTCAAGCATATACAACAAACGTTCCTCATGACTATATTTTTCCTCATCATCTTGTCGCATATAATAGTCTTCTACTGTCATAAAATAGTGAACTGGAAACAGCAACCGAGCATATAACAATCTCCAAGCAAATGCAGAAAGTGGCATCACTTGTTCATAATCATTCATCAAGTGATATATCGTTTGCTGAAAGCTTTCCTCATGAAAAAAATATTCATGGCGCACCCATTCACTCAAATCCCGGACTGGATGATCGAATATCCACTCCGTTGGAATTTTATATTGATAATCCTGCCCCCATGAATAACGAGTAAAACGTTCAGTCGTAAAACATCCAGCATCAAAATTTCCTGGCTGTGCATCAATTTCTGTGTCAACTAAATATTGAATGGCATTTTCTGCTAGACCCAAATAATACGGAAATGATTCAATAAACCATAAATCAAATCGTTCAACCGGATGTGTGTGTAAAATTTGATACCAATGCTGTTCCAAACGATCAATGCGATTTTCCCATAATTTCTTCCACATTCCAATACGGTTAAAACGTCCTGGCTCTCTCTGAAACAATTTTCCAACATAATGAAAATATGCAAGTTCTGTACCAAGCGATATATTTTTATCTGCTGGTTTTGGTTCAGCCTTTGTCTCCAACAATAAAAAATTATAATCCTGAATTTCCGTTACAATACTGTCTTGTATATTTTTCTTTGGTAATGCAACATACTTAACATGATAATCATGCATAAAATGTGCACTCTGATCAATATTTTCAATATCACGCATCTCCAAATCTACCGGAACAAGAAAATATAAAAACCCTCGATCTAAAAAAGCTTCATAAGGTCCTAGCTTTAAATAATGCTCGGTATTTAGCAAATACATTTCCTGTAATGTTTCCTTCATTGTTTAAGACCTCACTTTACTACAAAATTCAAAAATACTTTATAATTTTTACCAGATTATAATCACCTTTACACAAGCAAAACTTGGACAAAAATGTTTCTTAATGAAAAAGTCTAATTAAAGGCAATTTCTTCTGAAATTTCCTATTGACATGACATCTATGGAAAAAACTCCAAACAAAACCAGTATTTTACAGTAATTCTCTTAGATTCCCTGAGAAAACAAGACAAATATAATAAAACTATTTCTACTATATTCTATAAATATATAAAATATTTTTATAAAAATAACAAAAATCATTTCCATCATTTGCTGTTTTTACTTATGCTATTTCATATGCCAAGCTGATAAAAATCATGCCGCCAAAAAATTGTCTGTCGGATAAAAATTTACTTTTCTCCACTTCTTAACATCTTTTGCATATAATTGAATATAGGGGCTAAAACAAGGATAATCAAAAAAGAAATCTGTTTTAAATAATCATATATATTTTTATGTATAATTTTTTGAAAAAATTATCACAACAAATCTAGAAAAATATGCAAAAAAAGTATTTCATTTTCTATAACATATAAAAAGCATTTTCAAAGTCCCGCAAATGGTTTTGAAAATGCTTTTTGATTTGAATTTTACTTCTCCTTATTTTCACTCAACTTGCCAAATTTGTTTTACCATAGATTACCTCATCATATTTAGATTGATCAAATTCTTTCTTACTCTTTGACATAACAATGGCTATAATACCATTTTCAATTAGATTGACAATTGCCCAAGCCCCTAACATAAAACAGTCAACCCCAATCAATAACGCTAAACCTTCAGTCGGAATTATATTGAGTGCTAACAGAGTCGATGAAAACATGATAAGTCCGGCTCCCTTTGAAGTTAACATCAGCAAAAAAAACAATGATCAATTGCTTCCAAACGGTTAAATCAATATGAAAAACTTACACCAAAAATATGGTCGCCATGGATAAATAGATTGTTGTACCATCCAAATTAAAGAAATCACCAGTTGGAATCATCAAACCAACAACTGATTTTAAACATTTCATTCTCTTCATTTTGTCCATCATTCTTGGCAATACCAATTTACTGGAGGATATCCCCAGAACAATTAACGGCTCCTCTTTCATATGTGCCAAATATTTTAAAAGGCTAGATTTATACTATTACATATTAAGCCCTGGACAATAAAACAAATAAAGTAACCGCTGTATAGAAAGAAAACATCCATTTTGCCAATAAAATCAGCATTTCAATTCCGGATTTTCCGATTTTAAAAAAGTGGATTTTTCACAATAATATGCTCGTTTTTGATAATTTGTTTTCATTCCATTCCTTTCTCATCTTTATCTAAAGTAAAAGTTGCGAAATAAGTATAAGAAAGAGATACCCTTTCTGTATTTTTTCCTGCAAAATGCTTATTGGAAAGTATCCCAAACCCTCTTGATTTTTGTCCTCACTATGTACATCCTTGGAAAAACGATTTCTTCAAGGTTTCAAACTGGACTTCTCATTTTCTCTATGAGTAAATTTTTGAAAATATCCAAGGAACACGAAAGAAACGTTACAAGTCATAAAAGGATGCAACGGCGTTTCTTGTTTATCCAGTTTTCTTTTTCAACTTCTGCGCCATTTCCGTCATAGTTGCAGCACTCTCAATTGAACTTTCATAACAGTGGTAGAAGAATCCACAAAAATCTACGCTATACTGAAGATGAATCGATCAAAAATCATATGGTAGGTCTTATGAAAACAAGTATTCAAAAATTACAAAATGAGATGCGGGCTCTTTCGCTTGTCAAAGGCAGTAATAAAACGGGGATTCTCTTCGTAACAGCCTATCGTTTCACAACCGAAAAAATTCAAATGCCTAAAATAGAAAATCCATATCTTTATAGCCATACTGTTCATTTATTAGAAACAGACGCAAATATAAAATATGTTTCAGAGCGCTTAGGGCACACAAGTATAAAAACAACCGCTGATACATAGCTTCACGTCACAAAAAAATCGAGAATGACGCTTTAGAACTGTAGCAGCGGTATATAAAATAATTTTTGTGGGTAGTTAATTTTGAATATAACCAATAAAACGTTAATACCAACGTTTACCCAACAATACTACCTTCCATTTCGAATTTAATCATTTCCCACTATAATTCAATTTAATACAATTTGTTTTATGTTGATATACCAACGTTTTCCAAAATATAATTTTATATTACTTAATATCATTTCAAACTCCATCGGCACAAAAAAAAACAGGATCACACCTAAAAATCATTATTTTTCA
>ERZ1643246.251-NODE-251-length-70479-cov-38.051417_pt1 | contig 70479 bp, 57 predicted proteins | sample MGYA00579265_ERZ1643246 | MGnify/ENA primary metagenome ERZ1643246 (study PRJEB29033, sample SAMEA4952261) | chicken gut metagenome | biome: Broiler Chicken; feature: Gastrointestinal Tract; material: Caecum | place: Ireland | collected 2018 | study: Broiler... | reverse complement strand
AGCCCGCAGCGAGAAGAAGGCGCGCCGCGCCGGAATCGAGCTGGCATGGCTGGAAGAACAGGAGGGCGCAAGCCCGCAGCGAGAAGAAGGCGCGCCGCGCCGGAATCGAGCTGGCATGGCTGGAAGCAGAGAAGGGAGGAAGACCGGATGAAAAGGATACTGGATTATTTTACGATCGACGGCGCAGTGGGCGGAAACCAGGAGTGGTTTAAGAATGTTGTCATGTATATCGGAGGATGTGCGGCAGCGACGGCATGTGACTGCTGCATCTACCTGGCTCTGCGTAAAGGGATGAAGCATCTGTATCCGTTTGATGTGGAACATCTGACAAGAGAGGACTATGTGGCGTTTTCGATGAAAATGAAGCCCTGCTTAAGACCACGCGTGAATGGGGTGAACAAACTGTATATGTTCACAGAAGGATTCGGAAAATATCTGTCCGAAGCCGGGGAGAAAGATCTTTTTATGGAAGAACTGTCCGGGACCCGGAGCTGCGAGGCGGCAGAAGCATTTATCAGGCGGCAGATCGACAGCGGCTATCCGGTCCCGTATCTTATGCTGCGGCACAGGAAGGCATGCTACAAGGATTTTGTCTGGCACTGGTTCCTCTGTTACGGATACGAGGAAAGAGAAGACGGCTTTTACATCACCGTGGCAACGTATGGGGAGTTGTCCACGTTCCTGCTCAAGGATCTGTGGGACACAGGTTATGAAGAGCGGGGAGGATTGATCGGAATAAGATCCCGGACGGATCCGGCAGATCAGTCCGGGACTTTCTGAGAACAGAGAACACCTGTCCAGGGATGCCGTTTACAATCGGAAACCGCCCGCAGGCGCACTGCGTTGACGGATGGGGATAAATCCGCTACAATGGGACTGTCATTGAACATTTTAATAAAGAAGAAAGAAGAGGAATCAATTATGGCAAATCCAGTTGTTACTTTTGAGATGGAAAACGGGGATATCATGAAGGCGGAGCTCTACCCGGAGATCGCGCCGAACACAGTGAAAAACTTTATCTCCCTCGTGAATAAGGGATTCTACGACGGGCTGATCTTTCACCGCGTGATCAGCGGGTTTATGATCCAGGGCGGATGCCCGGACGGAACAGGTATGGGCGGCCCGGGATACTCGATCAAGGGCGAGTTCGCACAGAACGGCTTTGCCAATGATCTGGCTCATGACGCGGGTGTTCTCTCCATGGCGAGGGCAATGCATCCGGATTCTGCCGGAAGCCAGTTTTTCATCATGCACAAGAAAGCACCTCATCTGGACGGCGCATACGCGGCGTTCGGAAAGATCACAGAGGGAATGGATGTGGTCAACAAGATTGCAGAGACAGCTACAGACTACAGTGACCGTCCGCTCGAGAAGCAGGTGATGAAGAAGGTGACGGTGGAGACCTTCGGCGAGGAATACGGAGAGCCGGAGAAGGTCTGATCGGCAGAAAAGACAGGCATAATAAATATTTTACAAAGTTTATGGAATTATTAGCACTCACTTCAAAAGAGTGCTAATTTTCTATTGACTTTTAAATTTCTCTGAGCTAGAATGTCACTTAGGCACAGAACACAGCCTGCAGCAGCGAAAGGAATAAAGGCTGATACAAATATTTACCATATTTTTAAAGAGGTGTTAGACATGGAAGCAAAGAGAGGAAATTTATCGATCGACAGCGAAAATATATTCCCGATAATTAAGAAATGGGTATATTCTGATCATGACATTTTCGTCCGCGAGATGATCTCCAACGGATGCGATGCGATCACTAAGCTGAAGAAACTGGACATGATGGGCGAGTATGAGCTCCCGGAAGGGTATAAGCCGAAGATTGAGGTCATCGTCAACCCGGAAGAGAAGACGATGAAGTTTATTGACAACGGTCTTGGAATGACTGCGGAAGAAGTGGAAGAATACATTACACAGATCGCCTTTTCCGGTGCGACGCAGTTCCTTGAGAAATATAAAGATAAGACGACAGAGGACGATATGATCGGTCACTTCGGTCTCGGATTCTACTCCGCATTTATGGTGGCGGACGAGGTGCAGATCGATACGCTTTCCTATAAGGAAGGCGCGGCTCCGGTTCACTGGGCAAGCCAGGGCGGCACAGAGTATGAGATGCAGGATGGAAACAAGACGACAGTAGGTACGGAGATCACCCTGTTCCTGAACGAGGACAGTCTGGAGTTTGCCAACGAGTACCGTGCGAGAGAAGTGCTGGAGAAATACTGTTCCTTCATGCCGGTAGAGATCTTCCTGTCCAAAGCGAATGCAGAGCCGGAGTATGAGACGATCGACGAGGAGGATCTGCTGGATACAGACGAGGTCGTAGAGCATATCGAGGAAGAGAAGAAGGAAGGAGAAGAGGGCGAGCCGAAGAAGAAGGTCAAGATCGTAAAGCGCCCGGTCTCCATCAGTGATACTCATCCGCTGTGGGCGAAGAACCCGAGCGAGTGCACAAAAGACGAGTACATTGCATTTTACAGAAAAGTATTTATGGATTATAAGGAGCCTCTGTTCTGGATCCACCTGAATATGGACTACCCGTTCAACTTAAAGGGAATCCTGTATTTCCCGAAGATCAATACAGAGTATGACTCAATCGAAGGAACGATCAAGCTGTACAACAACCAGGTATTTATCGCGGACAATATCAAGGAAGTGATTCCGGAATTCCTTATGGTGCTCAAGGGTGTCATTGACTGTCCGGATCTGCCGCTGAACGTATCCAGAAGCGCGCTGCAGAACGATGGTTTTGTAAATAAAGTGGCGGACTATATTTCCAAGAAGGTCGCTGACAAGCTGACAGGAATGTTCAAGACAGACCGCGAGAACTATGAGAAGTACTGGGACGATATCAGCCCGTTCATCAAGTTCGGATGCCTCAAGGATGAGAAGTTCGGCGAGAAGATGAAGGACTCCATGATCTACAAGAATCTGGACCATAAGTACCTGACTCTTGAAGACGTGATCAAGGAGAGTAAGGGAGAGCCCGACAAAGCCGATGAAGAGCAGGCTGAAGGACAGGCATCAGAAGAGACGAAGACAGAGGAAGCCGAAGGAGCCAAGGCTGAGACAGCAGAGGAAAATCCGGCGGAGGACGAGAAGAAAGAAGAAGAGAACAAGGAAGAGGAAAAGGTCCGTATCTACTATGTGACCGATGAGGTTCAGCAGAGCCAGTACATCAATATGTTCAAGGCTCAGGGACAGGATGCGATCATTCTTACCCATAACATTGATTCTGCATTTATCACATATCTTGAGCAGAAGCACCAGGACGTCCAGTTCCTGCGCATCGACGCGGACGTGCATGACTCATTGAAGGATGAGGTCGCAGAGGACGAGAAGGAAGAGTTCCAGAAGACTGCGGACAGCCTTGTCGAGATCTTCCGGAAAGAGCTGAACAATGACAAGCTGGATGTAAAAGTCGAGAAGCTCAAAGACGACAAGGTGGCTTCTATGGCAGTTCTTTCCGAGCAGGAGAGACGTATGGCGGAGATGATGCGGATGTACGGCATGGGAGGCATGGATCCGTCCGTGTTCGGAAGCCAGGCGACACTTGTGCTGAACGCAAATCATCCGCTCGTCAAGTTCCTTGTGGAGCACAAGCGCAGCAAGAATGTACCGATCATCTGTAAGCAGCTCTACGATCTGGCGATGCTGGCTCATAAGCCGCTGAGCCCGGAAGAGATGACGGCGTTCGTACAGCGGAGCAACGAGATCATGATGCTGCTGACAAAATAAGTGTTTCCGGATAGAAACAGATTTTGGGTATAATAGAAACAAAGAAATCCTCACAGGAATCAAAAATGACACAAGTGATTCCTGTGAGGATTTTTATATACGTTTCTATCTGTTTTTAGTTTTATTCCAGTTCATTAGCTGTGCTCTTGGTCAGTCGTCATCATCGTCTCCGTCATCGTCGTCATTATCGTCCCAGTCGTCGTCCTGATCGTCATCCCAGTCGTCATCATCCGCATAACTGTTGCTTCCGCCGCTGTAGGAGCCGCCGATATCATCATCGTACATGTCGTCGCCGTAGCCGGAATCATTTTCGGCAGGAGCCGTCGGTTCTGGTTCAGCGGTCGGTTCGGGCTCGGGAGCTGGAATCGGAATCGTGATGCTCTGAGACTCTTCCAGCCTGTCGGTGCCGTCGTCTATCGTTCCGATATTGACGCTGATCGTAAGATCATACTGCTTTAAATGTTCGTTCAGCTCATCTACAAGGTCCTTCTGAAGGGTCTCTGCCCAGGCGCTGTTCTTAGAATCGGCGAGGAGGGCAACCTGACCGCCGTCAGTCAGAAAACCAAGTTCTATCGCGCGGTCAGTAAGCTCGTCGATGACGGTATACTGGTTTTTCCCGCCGTATTCATAGTCGTCGATCAGAACTTTTCCGTCGTCATTTATGCCGTCGAGGTCAAGCACCCGGCCGGAACGGCTCAGGGTCATCTCAATATCCGGATTGATCTGCATCTGGAGCGTGCCGTAAGGGATGAAGAAATACTGGTATTCATACACACCGAAGACTGCGACGCAGAGGCAGGCTGCCAGGCCGGCTGCAAAGCGGATCACCCGGCTCATCTGTTTCTTTCGGTCCTCAGGATATTTCAATGGAAAGACCTTTTCAACAACTTCGCCAATCTGATAGCCGACATTGGCAGCTTTGATGAAACGGCCTTCATTGTCCAGGAGGACGGCATAGGCGCTATGCACTTCCATTACTAAATACGTCGTATTCTCTTTCATATTCGGCTCCGTTTCTATGTATAAGTCTGCGATGTTCATGAGTTTTTGGATAAATGATAAAGATGACCGCGTATGATCTCATATCCGTTTGTAAATGCGAGCAGGACGGCGATCAGATATTTTCGATGGCGCTCAAGCGTCTTTTTGTCAACGCCGGAAAGCTTTGAAAGCGCTGTGATCGGAAGCTTTTTTGTCTGGATAAGTTCGTCTAGGTATTCAGGGTGTCTGCGCGCTTCTAAGAGAACTTTCTGACATGCTCTGAGCGTCCGTTCCTGCCGGGGACAGTTGTCCGCCACATCGGAAAAGGAAATGCCGAACCCCTTAAGACAAAGCTCAAATTCCATGATCTCTTCCTTTGCCGCACTTTTGTGGTGCGACGTCTCGATCGGATTTTTCGGATCTTCCAGATGATCGATCTTCAGAGTATCTTCCTCACCGTCCTGTATCGGTTCGTGAAGAGAGACGACTTTCGAATGCTTTTTTTCCCGGCGGTAATGATCGATCAGACGGCTGCGGATTCCGCGCGAGGCATAGGCGAGAAAGGCGCCCCGGTGTTTTTCATAGCCGAGTATAGCTTCGTAGAATGCAAGAAGCACGATGCTGAATTCTTCGTCCTGGCCTTCTACAGGCGCCCTGTGAAGAAACTTGGCTGCTTCTGCGCGAATAAATCCCATGTATTGACGAATCAGGGCGTCCGCGGCATCAGAATCAGTCTTCGCCGCATATACCTGTTCGACCAGTTCATGCCCACCGCTCATAAACATTATCCTCCTGATAGTAGAATACGAAAGAGTTATCGTATTATCGGGGTCGTGAGTGAAAAATTTTTATCAGTATATTGGGAAAATGTTAAAAACATATTAGAAATACGTAAAATACAGGTGAAATACAGGTAAAATCAGACCGGCGCGAAGACAGATGGCAGAGTCCTTTCCTTATAATAGAAAACAGACCTTCAGATTTCAATACGAAATAAAAATTAAAAAAGTAATGTGCCGACCCCGTTTTCCGCGATCTTCGTCCGTATCCTACAACATAAGCTAAATAAGCACAGATAAAATAAACAAAGGAGTGAATGAATTATGACGAAGAAAAATTTGATCAAAACATTGGCGGCAGTATTAACACTTTCTCTTTTCACAGGAGTGATGGCAGGATGCGGAAGCCGCAGCGCAGACGGGAATATGAACCCGGCGCAGGGGACGCTTCAGGTTCAGGAGCAGGCGGAAGGAGGTGTGATCTCCGTCAGAGTAAATCCGGAAATCGCTGTAACCTATGATGAGCAGGGGCTGGTCACGATGGTCGAAGGACGCAATGACGACGGCAAAACGATCGCGGCTGATTTTACAGAGTATGAAGGAAAAGAGTGCCGGCAGGTAATCTGCGATCTGGTCGCAAAGATCGATGGCGCGGGATATCTCGTGGAGGAAACAGAGGGGAAGGGCAGACAGATCACACTTGAGATCGAGGCAGGATCTATCCTTCCGAGTGAAAACTTCCTCAGCAATATCGTGGCGGGGATCCAGGAATACACAGGAAGCAAAAATCTGAATACATCGGTAGCGGTGGACGGCGAGAGTAACTATGGATGGACGAATTATGGGGATACAGACTACGGTCCGGACAACGACGGAGTGACAGACTACAACGACACAGATTACGGTCCGAACAACGACGGGGTGACGGACTATGACGACACAGACTACGGCCTGAACAACGACGGAGTGACGGATTATGACGACACAGACTACGGTCCGAACAACGACGGGGTGACGGACTATGACGATACCGATTACGGCCCGAATAGCGACGGAGTGACAGATTATGACGACACAGATTACGGTCCGAACAATGATGGAGTGACAGATTACAGCGCGCCCGCCCCTGCGGCTCCGGCTCCTGCAGCTCCTGCAGCGCCTGCTTACAGCGGAGGAAGCACGGATTATGACGACGGCAATACAGACTATGATGATGGATATACGGACTATGACGACGGCGATACAGACTACGACGACGGCGGCACAGACTATGATGATTGAGAGGAAGCCGGTCTCTTTCAGGCATGAGCTGAAGCAGCTGATCACACAGGCTGAGGACAGGATCCTTGCAGAAAGACTCGGCAGGCTGTTCGAGCATGACAGCCATGCCGGTCCGACAGGAGTATACAGGGTGAACAGTCTCTATTTTGATACCCCGGACGACAAAGCGCTGAACCAGAAGATCGCCGGGGTGAGCAGACGGGAAAAATTCAGGCTGAGGTATTATGGGAATGATCCTTCTTTTCTCCGTCTTGAGAAAAAGATCAAACAGGGCGGGCTGTGCGCGAAGCGCAGCGCCCGCCTTACCGTGGAACAGGCGGAGCAGCTCCTCGATGGCAGGACGGATTTTCTTCTGTACAGTGAAGATCCTCTTTTGATCGAACTGTACTGTAAGATGAAAGGGGAGCTTTTAAGTCCCCGGACGATCGTAAGCTATGAGCGGGAAGCGTTCGTCTATCCGCCTGGGAATGTGAGGGTGACGCTGGATCGTGGGCTTGGGACAGGGCTTCGCAGCACGGACTTTCTGAACCCTGGAAACCGGATGGCTGCGGCGGAAACCACGGTGCTCGAGGTAAAGTACGACGCGTTCCTGCCGGATATCGTCAGAATGGCGGTACAGATTCCGGATCGGAAGACAGGGGCATATTCCAAATATGCGGTGTGCAGAAGATTTGAATAATTCCGGTCTGAAGACAGGTCCTTTAGGGAAAAACGCGCACTGCAAAAATCATACATCATAGAAAAAGGTGGAAATATTATGACGTTTCAGGATATATTTAAATCCAGTTTTCTTGAAAATGTAAGCGCGATCTCAGTGCTGGATATGGCGCTGGCGCTCATCCTCGCTTTCGCGCTGGGATTGTTTATTTTTTTTATATATAAAAAGAGCTACTGCGGGCTGATGTATTCGGCGGCGTTCGGAGCGACACTGGTGGCGCTCACACTGATCACGACGCTTCTGATCCTGGCGGTGACCAGCAATATCGTTCTCTCTCTCGGTATGGTCGGCGCCCTGTCCATCGTCCGATTCAGGACTGCGATCAAAGAACCGATGGACATTGCGTTCCTTTTCTGGAGTATAGCAGCGGGAATCGTTCTCGCGGCAGGGTTTCTCCCTCTGGCGGTGTTCGGAAGCCTCTTTATCGGTCTGGTGCTCCTGGTATTCTCGGGAAGGAAGAATGTGGAGCGTCCGTATATTCTTGTAGTCCACTGTGGAACTGAGGAACAGGAAAAGGCGGTCAGGGAATATGTCAAAATGCAGGTGAAGGCGCTCTCACTGAAGAGCAAGAGTGTATCGCCGGGGTGCATCGAGCTGAATTATGAGGTCCGCTTTCCGGAGGGCGAATCCGGATTTGTTAACGCACTGTCTGAGATGGAAGGCGTGACGCACACGGTGCTTGTTTCATATAATGGAGATTATATGGGGTAGCGGTTGACTGAGATCACGGGGGAAGCGGAAGATGCTGAAGCACAGACACATAGATAAAATCTGCATTGCGGTGATCCTGCTTGCATGTGTTCTGACAGCCGGGTTCATGAACGGCGAGAAGCTCGGGATCCGGTCGTCCTATGAGGATCCGGAGTATGCCTCGCGGATTTTTGACGACGGCCGGGTGCACACAGTGGATATCAGGATCGAGGACTGGGAAGGATTTCTTGAGAATGCCTCGGAAGAAGAATATTCCGAATGCGACGTGGAAATCGATGGGGAGGTATTTTCCTCTGTCGGGCTGCGCGCAAAAGGGAACAATTCTCTGCGGCTAGTGGAGGAGTTCGGGCTGAAGAGGTACAGCCTGAAGCTGGAATTTGACCACTTTCAGGACGGCAGTACATATTACGGGCTGGATAAGCTGTCCCTGGATTCCTCCTATCAGGACAACAGTTACCTCAAGAATTATCTTGCCTATGACATGATGGAATATATGGGAGTTCCGGCGCCTCTTACCAGTTATGTGTGGGTCACTGTGAACGGAGAGGACTGGGGGCTCTTCCTGGCGGTGGAGGAACCTGAGGAGGCGTTCGCACGCAGGAATTACGGCGCAGATCACGGTCAGCTGTACAAGCCGGACTACCGTTCGCTGGAGGCGGAGAACAGCGATGTGGCTCTAAAATATACTTCTGACGATCCTGCGGATTATGATAATATTTTCAGAAATGCGAAGTTCGATATCGACAGCGAGGATCAGGAAAGACTGATCAGCGCGCTGAAGATACTTTCTGAAGGAGAGGGATTAGAGGAGGCAGTGAACGTGGATGAGGTGCTCAGATATTTTACGGTACAGGTGTTCACAGTGAATCTGGACAGCTATCTGGGGCGGACCGGACATAATTATTTCCTCTATGAAGAGGACGGAATATTAAGCATCCTTCCGTGGGATTACAATCTCGCCTTTGCGACCTATTCTCTCGGGATGCCGGATCCGGTCAATGATGCAGAGCTCTATGTGAATTATCCGATCAATACTCCGGCGGCAGGGGAAATCATGAGGAACCGTCCGCTTTATCACAATCTTATGAAGAACGACAGGTATTTTGCCAGGTATCATGAATATTTTGATCAGTTTATCGGGGAATATTTTGAGAGCGGGCTGTTTGAGAGAAGGGTGGCGGAGACGACGAAAATGATCGCGCCTTATGTGGAGAAAGATCCGACCGCTTTCTGCTCCTATGAAGATTATCTTACTGCTGTCCGGACGATCACAGACTTCTGCCTGCTGCGGGCGGAGAGTGTCAGGGGACAGCTTTCCGGAGAGATCCCCTCCACGATCCGGGGACAGCAGGAAGATGAGCAGAGCCGTGTGGATGCCTCGGACGTCTGGCTGCCGGACATGGGAGAAATTGAAGATCTGCGGGACTGATAACCGTTTTGGGATGGGAAAGGTATCAGTTCTCAAATGCGATCCCCTTCTGCAGGAAAAATTTTTTCACCATCTCGTCCCACGCATGCTCCAGTGTCCTGTCCATGGTGAATGTCTTAAAGGAGCTTCCCGTCACACAGGCGAGGGAGCTGCCGTCATAACGGATGTTCAGATAGAGCCCCTGCACCTGGCCCGGATCCAGGGAGAGTCCGTTCTGTTCGATGAGGCGGGCGATATTTTTAGGTGAGAGACTGAAGACGAAACGGAAACTTAAGGGAGTGCGCTTTCCACGTATGAGTGCAAAGCAGTGCTCCCTTATATTTTTCCAGTAGGAATACTCCGGCAGTTCCGCGTCTGTGTCAAAGAAGTCCTTGTGTATAAATCCGTCGATCGTAAATGTATTGAACGTCACGATCTCGCCTTCGATGAAGCAGAAGCTGTCGAAGGTGTCCTTGAGAAGAAGCTGTGACATAAAGTCTTTGATTCCTGTCATTGTCAATGCGATCATTCTGATATCCTCCATGCCTTACCATCATATCATAAAAAACCACGGCCATGGATTAAAAATACAAGAAATATTTTTAAGGAAAATCTTTTAATACCGCGCGTTCAAGTTACTGTGAACAGCAGCCCTTTCAAGAATTCGCGAACGGCTCTGTATTCTGAGGGAAAGGCAGGGGAAACTGCCGGAGCTTCAGAACGGGAGACTGACGCCGCCATTGACTTTTGCGGGCAAAAAAAGTATTATTAGAACGTACAGTGGGGAATTTTATCCACTGTTTTTAAACAGTAATAAAAAGAGATTTTTGACAGAAGGTTTCAGATAGATCATGAAGAGAATAAGCAGAAAAAGAAAAAGACTTTTGTTGATCGGTGCCTGTGCTCTCGTGCTTATACTGCTGGTGATCCTTGCGGTCCAGGGGATCCGGAGACTGACCTCACCGAGGGTGGATACTGAGCAGGGGGTGGAGTATATTAAGGCGGCCGAGTCGGAAGATATCGCCACCATTGAACAGAAGATCAGTCAGCTTGAGCAGCAGGACGGCGGGGAGGATGCCCGCAGTTATAAAGAAAAGTTCGCCAGCTCTGTCGTAATGGGAGATTCTATCACAGAAGGATTTTCCGAGTATGACGTGCTCAATGCATCCAGCGTGGTGTCCAAGATCGGCGTACATCTGAACGAGCTTGACGAACAGGTGCAGCAGGTAAAGGAACTGGATCCGCAGGTCATTTTCCTGGCGTATGGAATGAATGACGTTATTTCCACAGCCGGGGATACAGACCAGTTTCTGGAAGAGTATGAGACACTTGTAGATCAGCTCCGTGAGGAAGTCCCGAATGCACATATCTATGTGAATTCCATCTTCCCGGTGACAGACAGTGCGGTGAAGAAAGAGCCTGAACTTGCACAGATCTCGGAGTATAATACCGCGCTCAAGGGAATGTGCGATGAGATGCAGGTTGGATTTATTGACAATACAGAACTTGTGGAAGACCAGTATTATGAGGAGGACGGCGTGCATTTCAAGGCAGAGTTCTATCCGATCTGGGCAGAACGCATGGCGGAGGTGGCAGCATTATGACAGAGACAGCGTACAAGAGGAGATCGATAGTACCTCAGATCATGAAATATGTTGTATTTGCGGCTGTTCTCGTATATATTGCAGTCCTAATGGCCTATGCGAGCGGAAGCAGCAGGCCTTTTGAGGAGGTCGAGGCAGCGGTGAGCAGCGCTCTGAAGGACTCCGGCCTGAAAGAGATGGATTCTCAGATGCTGAAGAGAAACTTCGGACTGAACAGCGCGGACTATGCGGGGGTGATGTACTATGCCTCCGAGTCAAGCATGTCAGCTGAGGAGGTCCTTCTGATCCGGGTGTCCAGTGACAAGCAGGTGCAGGAAGTCACCGATGCGGTCAATGAGCGGATCGATTCAAGGATCAATGCGTTCGAAGGATATGCGCCGGAGCAGGTGAAGCTGCTCGAGGATGCGCAGCAGAGTGTGAGAGGAAGATATATTTTCTTTGCTGTCGCATCTGATGCGGAAGAGTACAGGGCTGTGTTTGAGAGCAGCCTGTAGACAGGGGAGAGGAAATCAAGGGATGGTATTCAGCAGTATTACATTTTTGTTTCTATTTCTGCCGATTGTTCTGGCAGTATATTATATCGTTCCAGAAAAGGCGAAGAATATCATACTTCTTATCGCCAGTATTCTGTTCTATGCGTGGGGGGAGCCGGTCTATATCGTGCTTATGCTCCTCTCCATCATTCTGAATTATTTCTGCGGACAGGATATCGAGGAAAAATCAGATGACCCCGTGAAGGCGACGAGGAGCATTCTTTTTGCCGTCGTCGTCAATGTGCTGATTCTGATGTTTTTCAAGTACTACGGTTTTCTGCTGGACATGCTGGGCGGCATACTTCCGGTGGAGATCCCCTACAGAGAACTGCCGCTTCCTGTGGGAATCTCTTTCTATACGTTCCAGAGCCTTTCCTATGTTCTGGACATCTACTGGAAAAAGGTTAAGCCGCAGAAAAATATTTTGTACTTCGCGCTCTATATCAGCATGTTCCCACAGCTGATCGCGGGACCCATCGTCAGATATATCGATATTGAAAAGCAGCTCGTGAGCCGGAAGATCTCGGCGGCAAGGCTGGGGCAGGGCGCCATGTTCTTTATCCGGGGACTGGCAAAGAAAGTCATCCTGGCCAACACGGCGGGGGAGATCTTTGAACAGATCTCATCCATGTCCGCAGGCAACCTGTCTGTGCTGATGGCATGGCTGGGCTGTATCTCCTATGCATTTCAGATCTATTTTGATTTCAGCGGATATTCCGATATGGCGGTCGGACTGGGCAAGATGTTCGGGTTTGAATTCAGGAAGAATTTTGATTATCCGTATATCTCCAAGAGTATCACGGAATTCTGGAGGAGATGGCATATCTCACTGAGCACCTGGTTCAGGGAGTATGTGTACATACCGCTGGGCGGCAACCGCTGCTCTGCAGTCAGGAATATCATCAACCTCATGATCGTGTGGACGCTGACCGGAATGTGGCATGGGGCGGCGTGGAACTTTATCGCATGGGGAATTTATTACGGCGTGCTCATCGTGCTGGAGAAATATGTGTGGGGAGCGTCTCTCGATGAAGCGCCCAGGGCGGTGAGGCATATTTATTCCCTTGTCCTGGTGATGATCGGCTGGGTGTTCTTCTTCAGTCCCAGCATCGGTTACGCCCTCCGTTATCTCGCGGCGATGTTCGGCGGAGGAGCCGGGCTTGCAGATTCCGGCGCCTGGTTCATCCTTCTGACGCACTGGCTGCTGTATCTGCTGGCAGTGCTTGGATCGACCCGTGTGGGATATGCACTGATCAACCGTGTGATCGGCATATTTGCTGACGGACGCCCGAGGATGGCTGCCGCGGCGGTGATCTACACAGGCATGTTCTTCATATCCGTTGCATTTCTTGTCACGGATACGTTTAACCCGTTTTTGTATTTTAGATTCTAGGTGAGAAGAATGGATAACAGGAAGAAAAGTAAGAGACGCATTGAGCGTCTTGTGGGCGGAATATTCATACTGTGCCTTTTCGGTGTGATGCTGGTCAATCTGCTGGTGCCCGACAGAGCGATGTCTGAGGAAGAGAACCGCATGCTGGCCTCCAGGCCCAAGTTTACGCTGTCCGCCCTTGCGAGCGGAGACTTTATGGAACAGTATGAGGAGTATTTAAGCGACCAGTTCGCAGGGCGTGATTTCTGGCACAGGCTGAAGGTTGCTGTCGACCGGATCGGTGGGAGCAGGATGGAAAACGGGATCTATATCGGGAAGGACGGGCAGCTCCTTCAGGATATCCAGGTCCCGGATCAGGAACATCTCTCAGAAAATATGGACGCGATCAAAAATTTCGCGGAGACATACAAAGAGATCCCGGTGACGATGATCCTTGTGCCGGACGCGGCGTGTATTTTAAACGACAGGCTTCCGGCGCTGGCTTCTGTGGAGGATCAGAAGCAGATGATCAGCATGGCGGAGCAGACACTGGGGGATTCCGTTAAATGGGTCGACGCGGTTTCGGTATTGAATAAGCATAAGCGGGAGAAGCTATATTATCTGACGGATCATCACTGGACGGCGCTGGGAGCGTTCTACACATTCCAGGAGGCCGCTCAGACGCTGGGGATCAATGAGGATGTGTCGGACAAATATATTTCGTACACTGTGTCGGACAGTTTTAACGGCGTGCTTGCCTCAGAGAGCGGTGTGGAACTCGGTGAGAAGGAGACGATCGACATCTATGTCCCGCGGGAGGGAGACGACGATGTGATCGTCAACTATGTGGATGCGTCAAAGCGGACGACATCGCTCTATGATTCTTCCAAGCTGGAGACAAAGGATCAGTACGGAGTCTATCTGGGAGGAAATACTTCGGTGCTTGATATCAGGACCGTGTCGACAAGCCGGAAGCGTCTGCTTGTGGTGAAGGATTCCTTTGCCAACTGCTTTATCCCTTTCCTGACGCCGTACTACAGGGAGATCGTGGTGGTCGATCCGCGATATTACAGCGGGACGATTGAGGATATCATGGATTCCTACAGGATCACTGACGCCCTGTTCCTTTACAGCGGAAACAGTTTTTTTACAGACAACAGTATAAGCGGAGTGTTTACAGGTGAGTAATCGGATCAGAGAAGAATTTTTACAGAAGAAGGAGCCGGTAAGGCTGAATAAGTATCTGAGTGAGGCGGGGGTCTGCTCCAGGCGGGAGGCCGACCGCCTCATTGAAAGTGGAAAAGTGACCGTGGATGGAGTGCGCGCGCAGACCGGAATGCGCGTTACACCCGGACAGACGGTGAAAGTGGGCAGGAAGGTCGTCTCGAAACAGGATGAGATGATCGTTCTCGCGGTGAATAAGCCAAGAGGGATCGTCTGTACAGAGGAGCGGCGGGAGAGGAACAGTATCGTGCGTTTCCTGAATTATCCTGTGCGCGTGACCTATGTGGGGAGGCTGGACAAGGATTCCAGAGGACTGCTGCTCATGACGAACAATGGCGATATCATAAACAAGATGATGCGCGCGGCGAATTACCATGAGAAGGAATATAAGGTGACAGTGGATCAGGAGATCACTCCGGAATTCATCCGGCAGATGTCTTCGGGCGTCCCGATCCTCGATACGGTCACCCGCCCGTGCAGGGTGGAGAAGATCGGAAAGTATACATTCTCCATTATCCTGACGCAGGGGCTGAACCGGCAGATACGACGGATGTGCGAGGCGCTGGGGTATCAGGTAAAGGATCTGGTGCGTGTCCGGGTCATGAATATCAGGCTCGGAAGCCTGAGAGAAGGTGAATACAGAAAAGTGACGGATGAGGAGCTGGAAGAGCTTTACGGACTTCTTGCAGATTCATCCGGTGTGACATCGGGAGGACGAAATGGAAGATAAGAAGAAGCGGATGCGGGAGCTGGTGGAACTGCTGAACCGGGCCCGCAGGGCATATGAGCAGGAAAATACTGAGATCATGAGCAACTATGAATATGATCAGCTGTATGATGAACTTCAGGGACTGGAACAGGAGCTGAATACGACTCTTGCTTCCAGCCCTACCATTAATGTGGGATATGAGGTGCTCAGCGAGCTGCCGAAGGAGCGGCATGAACGTCCCATGCTGTCGCTGGACAAGACCAAGGACGTGGAACGGCTGAAAGAGTTCCTGGGGGATCAGAAGGCGATGATCTCATGGAAGCTGGACGGGCTTACGATCGTTCTGACATATCGGAACGGAGAACTGGAGAAGGCAGTCACGCGTGGAAACGGCGAGGTGGGAGAGGTCATCACCAACAACGCGAAAGTATTCAAGAACATTCCTCTCCGGATTCCCTATACAGGCGAGCTGGTGCTGAGGGGCGAGGCGGTCATCGGGTATAAGGACTTTGCAAAGATCAACGATGAGATCGAGGATGTGGATGCCAGGTATAAGAATCCGCGAAATCTGTGCAGCGGTTCTGTGCGTCAGCTCAACAACAAGATCACTGCACAGAGAAATGTCAGATTTTATGCCTTTACCCTGGTGAGGGCAGACGGTGTTGATTTTGAAAATTCCAGGCTGTACCAGATGGACTGGCTGAGAGACCAGGGATTCGATGTGGTGGAGCATCATCCGGTGACCAGGGATACGATCGAGGATGAGGTGAAGTGGTTCGCGGACCACATCGAGAAAAACGACATTCCGTCTGACGGCCTTGTGCTTGTCTATGACGATATCGCATACGGTGAGTCGCTGGGAACTACGGCGAAATTCCCCAGAGATTCTTTTGCCTTCAAGTGGGCGGATGAGATCCGAGAGACAACGCTGCTGGAGATTGAGTGGAGCCCGTCAAGGACAGGGCTGATCAATCCGGTCGCTGTATTCGAACCGGTAGAGCTGGAGGGAACTACCGTGAGCCGCGCCAGCGTCCACAACATCAGTATCATGGAAGAACTGGAACTGGGTGTGGGGGACAGGATCCAGGTGTACAAGGCCAACATGATCATTCCGCAGATCGCGGAGAACCTGACCAGGAGCGGCGTCCGGGATATCCCGAAGGTCTGTCCGGTCTGCGGTGGTGAGACACGGATCAATATGGAAAATGAGACGAAGACGCTGGTCTGCACAAATCCCAGGTGTCAGGCAAAGCATATCAAGTCTTTTGCACTTTTTGTGAGCCGGGATGCGATGAATATCGAAGGACTGTCCGAGGCGACGCTGGAGAAATTCATCATGAACGGATTTATCAAAGATTTTACCGATATTTTCCATCTTGACCGGTATGCGGATGAGATCAAGGCGATGGACGGATTCGGAGAGAAGTCCTATCTGAACCTCCAGACAGGCATACAGAATGCCAGGGTGACAACGCTGCCGCGGCTGGTATACAGTCTGGGGATCCCCAATATCGGGATCGCCAATGCAAAGATGATCTGCCGTGCCCTGGGAAATGATCCTGAGAAGGTGATGAACGCGACGGCGGATGAGCTGGCGCAGATCTCCGGTGTGGGGGATGTCATTGCCGGTACTTATGTACAGTATTTTGCGGATGAAGAGCACAGAGAGATCTTTCAGAAGCTGCTCGCTGAGGTGGAGATCCCGAAGGAGGAAGAGCCGGAGGGCGGTCAGAACCTGGCGGGTGTGAATTTTGTGATCACGGGAAGCGTTCATCACTTTGCAAACCGGGGGGAGGTGAAAGAAGAGATCGAGAGACGGGGCGGAAAGGTCACGGGCAGCGTGACTTCGAAGACGAATTATCTCATCAATAACGATGTGAATTCGACTTCGTCCAAAAACAGGAAGGCGAGGGAGCTCGGGATCCCGATCATATCGGAGGAAGAGTTCCTGAAAATGTTAAGCTGATATAGAAAGGCAGGGAAGGTTTGAATTTTAAATTAGCGAAGTTAAAAGAGAAACTGCAGGAAAAACTGAATGAAACATTAAAGGCGGTGCTCCCGATCCTGGCGATCGTGCTGGTGCTCTGCTTCACGATCGCGCCGCTGGAGCCGGGCATCCTGCTGGCGTTCCTTCTGGGGGCGGTGCTGCTGATCGTGGGGATGATGTTCTTTACGCTCGGAGTGGATATGTCCATGACGCCGATCGGTGAGAATGTTGGAACCTGCATGACCCAGACAAAGAAGCTGTGGGTGATGATTCTCCTGAGTTTTATCCTCGGATTTATCGTCACCATATCAGAGCCGGATCTTCAGGTGCTGGCCGAGCAGGTGCCGTCTGTGCCGAACATGGTGCTTGTGCTTTCGGTAGCGTTCGGCGTCGGGATATTCCTTGTCGCAGCGCTTCTTAGGATGCTGTTCAATATCACACTGGCACATATGCTCCTGGTGCTGTACGTCTTTGTATTTGCACTGGCATTCTTTGTCCCGGGAGATTTTATTGCGGTGGCATTTGACGCGGGCGGTGTGACGACAGGACCTATGACGGTGCCCTTTATCATGGCTCTGGGTATCGGTATCTCCGCCATCCGAAGTGACGAGAGGGCGGAGGACGACAGCTTCGGTCTTGTAGCTCTGTCGTCGATCGGACCGATCCTCTCAGTCCTTGTGCTGAGCCTGATCTATCATCCGGAGAGTACGGAGTATGTTCCTGACAGCATTCCGGAGATCGAAAACTCGGTTGAACTCTGGGAGATCTTTGCGGAGGGCTTCCCGGATTATATCAGGGAGATGGCGGTCTCGCTCCTGCCGATCATTGTATTCTTTGTGATCTTCCAGATCATTTTCCGGAGGATGCAGAAGAGGATGCTGATCAGGGTCGCGGTCGGAATGTTTTATACTTATGCGGGGCTTGTCCTCTTCCTCACAGGCGTCAATGCAGGTTTTATGCCGGCGGGAAATTATCTGGGGCAGGTGCTTGCGGACAATCCCTATAAATGGATCATCGTGCCGGTCGGGATGCTCATCGGCTATTTCATCGTCCGCGCGGAGCCGGCAGTGTTTGTGCTGACCCGCCAGGTCGAGGACATCACTTCGGGGACGATCACGTCCCGTGCGATGAGCCTGAGTCTTTCCATCGGTGTTGCGGTTTCTCTCGGACTGGCAATGATCCGTGTGCTGACAGGGATCTCCATCTTCTGGTTCATTATCCCTGGGTATGCGGCAGCCCTCATTCTGTCATTCTTTGTGCCGAAGATCTTTACTGCGATCGCATTTGACTCGGGCGGAGTTGCCTCAGGTCCCATGACGGCTACCTTCCTTCTGCCGTTTGCAATGGGAGCCTGTGTGAGTGTTGGAGGAGATATTGTAACGGATGCGTTTGGAGTGGTCGCTATGGTAGCCATGACACCGCTGATTACGATCCAGATCCTGGGGCTGGTGTACCAGATCAATACCGGATCTCAGGAGAAGAGAGAGGCGGAGGAAGCGGCAGCTGTGTTTGCCCAGCTTCCGGATGACGACATCATAGAACTTTAATGCGGGGTACGATATATGAGCGAAATTAATTTGATGATGACAATTACAAAGCACTCTATGGGGCGCAGGATGCTGGCATTTTATGAGCAGAACGGGCTTTCTGCCATCCTCTGCACTCTGGCCAAAGGAACAGCGACCAGTGAGATGCTGGACTGCTTCGGCCTTGAGGTCACGGAGAAGATGGTCATGGTGTCTGTTGTGACGGTCGATACGTGGAAGAAGGTGAAGCACGGACTTGAAGACAGGTTCCAGATTGATGTGCCGGGGACGGGGATCGCTTTCCTGATGCCTCTCTCCAGCGTCGGAGGAAAGAAAGTGCTTCAGTTTCTCGTGGACGGACAGTTGTGTGAAAAAGTGGAGGAGAGCGTGATGAAAGACACAAAGTATGAACTGATCGTTGTGATAGCGAATCATGGTTACAGTGAAATGGTGATGGAGGCAGCCCGGGAAAAGGGAGCAGGCGGCGGAACGGTGATCCATGCGAAGGGAACCGGGCTGGAAAAGGCGGAAAAATTCCTGGGAGTGTCCATTGCGGACGAGAAGGAGATCATCTATATCGTGGCGAAGACTGTGGATAAGAATGCGATCATGAAGTCGATCATGGACAACGCAGGAATAAACAGCAAGGCAAAATCGGTTGTATTTTCCCTTCCAGTGACAGACACGGCAGGACTGCGGCTGCAGGAAATCCAGTGACCGTTCCGGCTGCAGGAGCGGAGAACTGAGGCGTGGGCCGGGAACTTCGCGGCAGAGCGGAAGGATCAGGCGGATCGAAGGGAAGCGCACGGATGCTTTAGAAAAAGTTCATTTGTATAACCAGTGCGCGTGTACTATAATAGTGGAAAAGCCGAAGAAGAAGGGATGAATTTATGTCAGATCAGGATTTTATCATATTAGACGAAGAAGATACAAAAGAGAATGAGGGCAGCACGGATCCGGCCGGAAACGGGAAAAAGGAGATGGCCGCTCAAGGACAGGAGAAGGATGACAGACAGGATGACGGATATGAGAAGATCTGTTTCATCTGCCACCGGCCGGAAAGTGTGACCGGGAAGATGATCGATCTGCCGAACCATATCACGGTATGCCCGGACTGCATGCAGCGGAGCTTTGACGCTATGACAAACGGTTCTGTGGACCTGAGCCGGCTGATGAACATGCCGGGCGTGCAGTTCCTCAACGTGTCTGATCTTGAGAATATGCAGCCACATGCTCAGAAGATCAAGAAAAAAAAGGAGAAGCCGAAGGAATTCCATCAGCTGAACATCAAGGATATTCCGGCGCCGCATAAGATCAAGGCGCGTCTGGACGAATATGTGGTAGGACAGGAATATGCCAAGAAGGCGATGTCCGTCGCGGTCTATAACCATTATAAGAGGGTGGCGACGGATACGATGGACGACATTGAGATCGAGAAGTCCAACATGCTTATGATCGGACCGACCGGAAGCGGCAAGACCTATCTGGTCAAGACGCTCGCAAAGCTTCTGGATGTGCCGCTGGCGATTACGGATGCGACTTCACTCACGGAAGCTGGATACATAGGCGACGATATTGAGAGCGTGGTATCCAAGCTGCTCGCAGCGGCAGACAATGACGTGGAGCGCGCGGAGCAGGGCATTATCTTTATCGATGAGATCGACAAGATCGCGAAGAAGAGGAATTCAAACCAGCGGGATGTGAGCGGCGAGTCCGTTCAGCAGGGGATGCTCAAGCTCCTGGAGGGCAGCGAAGTGGAAGTTCCGGTAGGAGCGAACAGCAAGAATGCGATGGTTCCGCTGACCACTGTAAATACAAAGAATATTCTGTTTATCTGCGGAGGCGCATTCCCGGATCTGGAGGAGATCATCAAGGAGAGACTTCAGAAGAAGACTTCTATGGGATTTAACGCGGAGCTGAAGGACAAGTACGAGCATGATAAAGATATCCTGTCCAAGGTGACAGTGGAGGACCTGAGGAAGTTCGGTATGATCCCTGAATTTCTGGGACGTCTGCCGATCATCTTTACCCTGAAAGGGCTGGACAAGGACATGCTCGTAAAGATACTGAAGGAGCCGAAGAACGCGATCCTCAAGCAGTATCAGAAGCTGCTGGCGCTGGATGAGGTGAAGCTGGACTTCGACGACGGAGCGCTTGAGGCGATCGCCGAGAAAGCGATGGAAAAGGATACCGGCGCCCGGGCACTGCGGGCCATTATCGAGGAGTTCATGCTGGATATCATGTATGAGATCCCGAAGGATGACAGCATCGGCCAGGTGACGATCACCCGCGAATACATCGAGGGAACGGGAGGACCGATCATCCAGCTGCGGGGGCAGGAAGTGCCACGGCTGGGGTAAATACTTCAATTGGGGACGTAGTCAAATTGAATTTGACTACGTCCCCAATTGCATTTTACTGTGTCCCAAACTGCACATTTTTACAGCTGCCGCATGGTCTCAAAGGTGTTATACAGGTTCAGCTGGCCGTAGCCCCATTCTCTGTTGGGGTATTCCATCGTCTTCGGGCGCACCGCTCCGAGGATCAGCAGGCTCTTGACCTGATAGGAATCGATGCCGGGGACTTCCTGGATATAGATGAGCCATTCCAGCATGAGCGCCACTGCGCCGGCGGTCACTGCGGCGGAGACGCAGGAACCGGACCGGGAGGAGAAGCGCCCGCCGGGCAGTGCTCCGCGGACATTGATACCGGGGGCAGTGATGTCCGGGTTCATGCGCTGTGTGCGTGTATATCCCCGTCCCGATGCCTGGGCCACTCCGTCTGTCTTTCCGTCATAGTAGGAGACGATGACGGGGCTGTCGGTATTGGCAGGGCTTGTCAGAGTGTAATAGGGATCGGACTCCAGAAAGTAGACTTCTCCGCTTAAGAATTCGGTCAGGGGCAGCCACATATGGAAGTTGCCGTCCGTGGCGGTCAGCGGTTCAACGATGATCTTCCAGATCCCCGGAGCGGGCGCGTCGAAACGGAAAAAGACCAGTTCGGAGGTGGTCTTTTCCACCAGCAGCCGGTAATCCACAGAGACTTTGGTCCGCTCGAACAGGAAGTCGATCTCAGCCCCGGCGCCGACCCGGAAGGGGATGCGGGATGTATTCTCGCCGGAGGGCGAGATCATGGAGATGGACAGAATGTTGGGGATCTCGGTCCAGAGTTCAAGAAAAAATCCGGTCACATTCTCGCCTACACGCACTTCTACGGTCTTTGTATCTCTTTCATTTTCGATACGGTTGTAATAGTGGTGCCGTTTGTCCGCCTCGTTTCCCGTGCCGATCACAGTGATGCGGTTCGCTTTGGTGCTGTAGCCTTCGATCAGATACGGAAATGGGAGAGTGCCGATATGTCCTCCCATGCTGGTCCCGACGGTGATGCAGATGACGAGCGGGAGCTGCAGACGGTCAGCCAGGTCGTTCAGATATCTCAGGCCGAGCATAAGATCAGTCTCCTGATAGCATACTGTGTCCCGGGGGATGAAATAATAATCCTGCAGGTATTGTTTTGCCTGCTTCAGCTTTACGACGGCAAGTGCGGACTCCGGCGCTGCGCCCAGAAACTGCTCCTCCGGGTCTGCTGAACCGGCGGCAAGGCTGGCCGCGTAGGTGCCATGTCCGCTTTCATCAAAAGAGGGGACAAGGGAACCGGGAGAGTCGGAGCGGAGAGCTTCATCGATCATTTCACGGGAAAACTCACTTCCGTAGGAAAACCCCTCCGGGGGTGTTCCCGTCTGCACGGTCTGGTCCCAGATCGCGGCGATCCGAGTGGAGCCGTCAAGACGGCGGAATACTGCGTTTTCATAATCGATCCCGCTGTCCAGAAAACCGATCAGCACGCCCTCCCCTTTCAGCTGCAGGGTGGGATAGTTCTGGATGGGGAGTATACCGGTCTGGTTCAGCGTCTCCATGCTCAGCGGGGCAAAGCATTTTGGAATGGAATTGTAGGAAAATTTTGACAGGGTGACAGGCTCTACGGTCTCCTTGGGAAAGTAGAAGCATTTATAGTCAAATCCTGCGTCCTGTACGCACAGGTCATCCTTCATGATGCTGTCAAAAAAAGGCGTCCGGACATGATTGCCGATGAAATCCCGGTACTCCTCGGACAGGATATGTTCCCGGCATGTTTCAAGATCAGTCATATGAATCACCACATCAGGTTTTTGATAAATATATGTGGGACTGGCGGAAAGTATGTGCTGTTCAGGGCGGCTCTAACGCATATTTTCAGTGTACTGAACCGGTTAAAAAAGTATAAATTCGGCAGCAAATCTGTTGAAGTTGTCAGGCAATGGGGTATAATGGATGTAAATCAGAAAGTTGCGGAGAAAATGCCGCAGACACAGAGCCGGCTGAGAGAAGTGCCGGAAGAAGGGAGATCGAGACGATGAAAGATTTTTTTGAAGATTTGGGGAAACGCCTTGGCGAGACAGCGGAGACGATGACAAATAAGGCAGGAGAAGCCATTGAGATCCAGAGGTTAAAGAGTCAGTCGAGGAGTCTGGCGAGAGGAAATGCGGTCGATCTGATGGAACTTGGAAAGATGATCTATGACCGTTATAAATCCGGTGAAACCGTGGAGGAAGCGGCGCAGGAGCTCTGTGAGGCGATCCAGTCACGGGAAAAGACGATGGAAGAATATGACAGGAAGATCGCGAAGATCAAAGGTGCAACCGAGTGCCGGAACTGCGGCAGAATGGTGGGAAGAGACATGGCATACTGTCCATACTGTGGTGAGAAGACTGACGATGAGAAAGAGGACGGAGATGTCTTTGAGGATGAGTCAGAAGAAAGCTATGCTGATTCTGTAAAGGAAAAGGCGGCTGATATGGCGGAAAATGCGGCGCAGAAGGTGGATGAGGCGGCAAAGAAGGCCGGAGACATGGCGGAGAAAGCTGCTCAGAAGACTGGAGATATGGCGGAGAAGGCGGCAAAGAAGACAGGCGATATGGCAGAAAAAGCAGCACAGAAAGTCAGTGAGGCGGCGGGAAGAGCCGCAGATAAATTCAGCGATGCAGCGGAGAACCTGAAAAAGGACTCTAATAATACTGAAGAATGATACAGTGTGCGATCACATATAAGGCGGACGGAAAGATGAAAAAGATATTGTTTCCTGTCGGAGGAGCAGCGCTGTTCGCGGCAGATCAGATCATGAAGTCCTATGTGGAGCAGAATCTGGAAAAAGGAGAGGAAAGACCTCTTACAGACCGGATCGTCCTCCGAAAGGTCCACAATAAAGGGATGTGTCTGAATGCGCTGGACCAGAAGCCGGCATTGGTAAAACGGCTGTCCCTTGTTTCAACTCTGATCTTTACCGGGGTATATCTTCTGACTCTGTTCAGAGAAAAAGGATTCTGGATAAAGAAAGGCCTGTCGCTCATCACGGCGGGCGCGTGGAGCAATACGCTGGACCGGTGTATGAAAGGATATGTCGTGGATTATATCGGATTCCGGTTCAGAAATGAAAAGGCAGAGGCAGTCACATATAATCTGGCAGATTTTTTTGTGGCTGCGGGCAGCATGATCACAGCGGCAGCGGCGGCATTCAGGCCGAAGAGAAAAGAGAAGAAAATGGAAAAAGACGGCTGATCCCATCGGGAAAAGCCGTCTTTTTGCGAAAGCGGCGAGACGGGGGCTGGCAGATACGGCTCCTGTCCCGCTGTTTGCAATCCGGAAATGTATATTCTGTCACTTTCGGTGATTTAAAATTCTTTCTTACTGCGCAGATTCCGCACCACAATGACAGCCGCAATGATCACGATGATGCATACGATCGAGAAGATTACGATCACCTGCATCAGAGAGGGCGTGCTGGATCCGGTGTGCATGATATTGTCCGCGGTCTCACGGAAAGTCTGGCCGAGAAATTCTGCAATGCTCAGATCCAGGTTGTTGTAGTTTTGGTCAAAATAGCTCCAGAAGATCGTCTCTGCCTCGTTGTCCATGATCGAGAAGGCGGCTGACCCGTAATAGAAGCAGAAGGTGCCGTCCATATCTTCTGTATCATTTTCGCAGGCAAAATAGGCGAAGATCAGGTGCCCGTTGTCTGAAAATGTATCCGAATAAACCTTCGCAAGATATTCTTCCGCCGCGTTTTCACTCCACTGGCCGTCCGGCCAGAGAGAAGGATCGTAATCCAGAAGCATCACATAAGGCTGTATTCCTGTCTTGGAATAGAAGTATTTCAGTCCGTCTGTCAGGTCGGTATCGTGGCGGATATACCCAAGTTCGTCAAGATACCAGTCTTTCGAAGTGACTGTTCCTGTTACGGCTGTCCGCTCTGTCCGGGATACAGTGATCTCCGGATCCTGCCGGGTGCTGCTGTTTTGTACCAGAAAACCAAAGATGCAGAGCAGGATGATGAAAACGAGTATGGTGACGGAACATCCGCCGCCTCTGCGGGGACCTCCCCAGCGGCGGGGACCGGGAAAGATCGGTCCGAAGCCGAAATGTCTTCTCGGCGGTCTGCCGGGAGGCATTCCTCCGAAGCCTGGCCCGCCGAATCCCGGTCCTCCAAAGCCTGGGCCTCCGAAACCGGGTCCGCTCCTTCTGCCGCCTCCGCCGAATCCTCCGCCCGAACGGCCTCCGAATGATCTGCCGCCGCTGTGGCCTCCTCCCCCGTGTGAACCTCCGCCTCTTCCCATATGATAATCTCCTTTCGAAAAATAGATGTATTCCATAGATTCTGTCAGCCTCTATTATAAATAAATCTTTTCGGAATGACAACAAAAGAAGAGCGGGATGCTGCGGGAAAACCGGCAGAAAGGTTCTTTCGGAAGAGGAAAAGTGTTCAGAGGCGCGATGAGTTTTTCGGGTTCAGAGATTGACATTTTCTTATTTTTATTATAAGTTATTCTTACATATGTAAGAATAATGCGTCTGAATAATGGAAAAGAATTTGGAGACAGGAGAAAGCAGAATGAGAAGAAATAGAAGATATATACGATACTGCATGATCTTTGCGGCAATGCTGCTGCTCGCAGGATGCAGTACGGAACCGGGCGAAGAAGTGCGAGAGGACGATGACAGGGGATATAATCTCCCTGTGGATGGGACAGAGCGGGAAGAAGCGGAGCAGGACTGCGCTGCGGTGCTGGAACTTACGAAAGAGTTCTGGCAGGACGCGCAGGACGAAGGCGGAGTGCTGACTGCAGAGGAGGCAGAGGCGATGGCCGGCGTGATCGCAGAGCAGGGGGATCCGGTGACCACCTTTGATCTTTATCAGAATATGAAAAATTATGAAGTGATGGATGATTTTCTTGAAGGCTGTGAAGGCGGACAAAGCGGCGAGGCGGCAGAATATGAAGTATATAAGGACGGGAGCATCGGAAGAAAGAAATTCATCTGTGACGGGGAAGACCTGTATGTCCTGTCAGTGACCTGCTCGTGGAGAGGGGAGAAGCAGTCCATCGGCGAAATGACCTATACAAGAGCGGAGCGGTGGAATTATACAGACCGGGGCTGGTTTTTCTATAAGCTGTGCACCCCGGGATATCCGGAAGTGACAGAGGTACTTTACTCCAATGCCATGCTGCGGGTAAAGCCTTATGAAGAGGAATGTGCGGAAATCTCGAGAACCTGTCTGGAACCTATTGCCTATGAGGGGAATAATCTGCTGTGGTCAGACTGGGACCCCGGAAATATGGACGATCTGGATTATAACGGACTGTTCCAGTATCTGTATGAACTGGACAGTGGAGAGACATTTGATTCAGCGCGGTATACGGAGGGGATACCGGCAGAGGAGTTTGAAAGCCTGATGACCCGATATCTGCCGGTATCTCCGGAACAACTCAGGGAATACGCTTCCTACGATGCGCGCAGCGGCGTCTATGAGTGGATCGCCCTCGGGGTAGGGAACCGGACAAAAAGCGTGATGGACCTCTCGGAGCCGGAGGTCGTGGACATTGAAGAAAATGAAGACGGCACGGTGACGCTGACCGTGAATGCGGTGAGCGAAGGAATGATGGATGATGCGGTGCTGACTCATCGGCTCACGGTCCGTTTTACTGACGGCGGCGGGATTGAATTCCTTAAAAATGAAGTAGAGGGAGATGCTCTGGAGAGGATGCCGGATTATGTGTATAGGATCCAGGAATCCTGATGTGAAGAGGCCGGTCTGGCGGGCGTATCTTTTAGACACTGCAGCCGCGGAAAATGATGGGAGAAGGACAATGAGGGGGCAGTTATAATTTTACACCTGACTTAAAGTGTGCTATGATAGACAGGAATCTTAGTTCAGACAGGAGAGAGACAGATGATACAGGATATACAGCCGCATCATTACGATAATCAGTACAGGCAGATTCCGCCGGATAGCGGCAGCGCAGCGCTGTATTATGGGGACCACAGTGTTCTCCTGAAGAGGACGGCGGCAGGGATTGAGTTTCCGAGGTTCCGGGATCTGGAACGGCTCAACGAAGAGATTTATGAGGATTCTATCTATCTTTTTACGATCGATGAAGAGAGGTACTATCTGGTGCAGGAAATCAGCCGGGAGCCGCTGTCAGAGTTTACGATGGAGAATACAGAGATCTTTCGTACGGCGGAGCCGAGATACCGGTCATTTGCAGGAATCACAGGATATCAGCTCCATAACTGGTACCGGAATCATAAATACTGCGGGCGCTGCGGCAGTCTGATGGAGCGGGACGGCAGAGAACGGATGCTCCGGTGCGGAGAATGCGGCAATATGGAATATCCCAAGATCTGTCCGGCTGTCATCATAGGACTGACGGACGGGAACCGGATCCTGATGTCTAAATATGCCGGAAGATCGTATAAAAAGTACGCTCTCCTTGCAGGGTTTACGGAGATCGGTGAGACAGTGGAAGAGACGGTGGCGAGAGAGGTCATGGAGGAAGTCGGCCTGAAGGTGAAGAATATCCGGTATTATAAGTCTCAGCCATGGTCCTTCAGCGATACGCTGCTGATGGGATTCTACTGTGATCTGGACGGAGACGGTACGGTCACCCTGGACAGGGAGGAGCTGGCCCTGGCGGAATGGTTTGAGCGGGAGGAGATCCCGGATGTCACGTCAACAGAGAGTCTGACAAATGAGATGATCATGAGATTTAAAAACGGAGAGATTTAGGAGGTAACGGACGATGAGAGCAGAATTTGATGAGAGCCTTGTTACGGGAAATGAGATGATCGACGGACAGCATAAGGAGCTGATCGATAAGATCAACAAGCTGCTGGACAGCTGTGAGACAAGCAAGGATAAGATCGTGGCCGTGAAGACACTGGATTACCTTGCGGATTATACAGAATTCCATTTCGGCGAGGAAGAGAAGCTTCAGGAGTCGATCGGATATCCGGGAATAGAGCAGCATAAGAAAGAGCACGACAAGCTCCGCCAGGTCGTTCAGGATCTGTATGATATGCTGGAGGAAGAGGAAGGACCGTCAGCTGCATTTGTGGAGCAGGTGAATAAGAACGTGATCGAGTGGCTCTACAGACATATCAAGGGCTTTGACCGGTCTGTGGCTGAGTATAAATTCATGAATGAGAGCAGCGAGAGACTGTAAAAATTTCAATTCGGGACGTAGTCAAATTCAATTTGACTACGTCCCGAATTGCATTTCACTGTGTCCCAAATTGACAATTTACTTCGGGTCCGGGCCTTCTGCATAGATCTTAACCAGTTCCAGAGCCACCTCGCAGGCCGCATCCATGCCTTCTGCAGTGATGTGCTCGTAAGGACCGTGATAGCCATGCCCGCCGGTGCCAAGGTTGGGGCAGGGAAGGCCTTTGAAGCTGAGCTGGGCGCCGTCAGTGCCGCCCCGGATGGGAAGGATGAGCGGCTCCACTCCTGCGTTACGGCAGGCCTTCTCTGCGTTTCTGATCAGATGCATGCACCCGGAGATGATCTCCGCCATGTTGCGGTACTGATCGGTGACTGTGAGCGTTACGGTGCCGCGTCCCCATTTGGCATTCATCTGTTTCTCGATGGAGCGGAGAGTCTCTTTCCTCTGCTCGAAACTGTCTGTGTCATGATCCCTGATAATATACCGGAGAACGGCCTCTCCCACATCCCCTTTCATATCAGTGAGGTGATAAAAGCCCTCATATCCGTCTGTATCCCGGGGAGTTTCTCCGGCAGGCAGCAGGCTGTTGATCTCCATGGCGACAAGGGAGGCATTGACCATGACATCCTTGGACGATCCGGGATGGACGTTCACGCCGGTGATCCGGAACTCGGCTTTGGCCGCATTGAAATTCTCATACTGGATCTCACCCTCTGTATCGCCGTCGAGAGTATAGGCGAAGTCAGCGCCGAATGCCTGGAGATCAAAGTGTGCGGCTCCCATTCCGATCTCCTCATCCGGAGTAAACGCGATGCAGATCGGTCCATGAGGAATCTCCTCCTCCACGATCCGCTCCGCCATGGTCATGATCTCGGCGATTCCGGCTTTGTCGTCCGCGCCCAGGATGGTGGTCCCGTCGCTTGTGATCAGAGTGCGGCCTTTCAGTGATTTCAGATGAGGGAACATCTCCGGAGACAGGACGCGCCCGCACGGCCCGAGGGGAAGCTCTCGCCCGTCATAGTCTTCGTGGACAACCGGTGTGATCCGATGGCTGCAGAAATCGGACACAGTATCCAGGTGGGCGATGAATCCGAGCGCCGGGCGGTCCTCATATCCCGGAGTGGGCGGGATGTGGGCGTAGAGATAGCATTGTGTGTCCACCTTCACGTCCGTGATCCCCATGGTGAAAAGCTCCCGGTGGAGATGCCAGGCGAGCTCAAACTGGCAGGCGGACGAGGGGACCGTGCTGCTCTCTTCATCGCTGGGAGTCCTTATGGCGGCATATTTTAGTAATCTTTCAAATGGCTTCATTGCAGATCATACTCCTTATCTTCTGGTCTATTTTTATCCTTGAAATAGCATTCCCTGTCATGTTCTCACATCCTGCGCAGGATGCTGCCGATGTGAACAGGAGAATTATACTGATATGCTTTCTCACTTTAGAGAAGCATTATTATTATACCTTTTTACGGACAGAATGCAAAGAATCTTGACTTTTTATCCTATCTGTGATATTTTGACACGGTAATCATAACGAATTGCCGCCGGGTAACGCCTTTTTCACTCCGATAGGCCTTAGAAGGAGTGAAGCAGGGCGTTTATTTTTTTGTTTAGGAGGTTTTGATATGTTCAGAGAAATGAGGAGAAAACGCCAGAAACTGTCAAAAGAGGAATGTGAAGAGATCCTGTTCAGGGGGACTTCCGGGGTGCTTGCCGTCTCCGGAGACGACGGCTATCCGTACGCTGTCCCGCTGAGCTATCTGTATGAAAACGGAAAGATATTTTTTCACTGTGCGAAGACGGGCCACAAGCTTGATTCGATACACAGAAATGAGAAGGCGTCCTTCTGTGTGATCGACCAGGATCAGATCGTGCCTGAAGAATATACAACATATTTTAGGAGTGTCATTGTTTTCGGCAGGATCCGGGTAATGGAAGAGGATGACGCCAGGAGAACTGCCATTGAAAAGCTGGCGCTGAAATACGCTCCCGGGGAGAGCGCGGAATCAAGAGAGCAGGCAGTAGAAAGGGAGTACAAGCCTCTGTGCATGCTGGAACTCTCAGCAGAGCATATCAGCGGAAAAGAAGCCATCGGGCTTGTGAAGCAGAAGGAAGATGGGGGAGGTCAGGACAATGGAAAATAAATTGTATTTCAGGGAGTTCCTCAAGTATTCCTCCCTCAATGTGCTGGGGATGATCGCGCTGTCCTGCTACATCCTGGCGGATACTTTCTTTGTATCGAAGGCGCTGGGGGCCGACGGGCTGGCGGCGCTGAACCTGGCGATCCCGGTTTACAGCTTTATCAACGGGAGCGGCCTGATGATCGGAATGGGCGGCGGGATCAAGTATTCCATTGCGAAAAGCCAGGGAGCAGCGCAGAGGGCGGATCAGACCTTTACGAATTCGGCCGTACTGACTGCGGTCATCGCCGCATGTTTTTTCCTGATCGGGCTGCTTGCGTCCGGACCGCTGGCGCTCCTGCTCGGCGCGGACGGTACAGTGTATGAGATGACTAGAACATACCTTCAGGTGATCCTGCTGTTTGCCCCGATGTTCATGACGAATAATCTGCTGCTGTGTTTCATACGAAATGACGGCGCGCCTCAGCTTTCCATGGCCGCGATGATCACAGGGAGCCTTTCAAATGTGGTGCTTGACTATGTGTTCATGTTTCCTCTGGGAATGGGAATCTTCGGGGCAGTGCTTGCGACAGGCCTGGCTCCGGTCATCAGTATCCTGGTACTCTCGCCCTATCTTCTCAGAAGGAAGAACCAGTTCCACCTGAGAAAATGCAGGATATTAGGAAAACTGGCGCTGGGGATCTTCTCCAGCGGTCTTCCTTCGCTGATCACGGAGGTCTCATCCGGGATCGTTATGATCGTGTTCAATACGATCATCCTGGGGATCGCGGGAAATATCGGAGTCGCGGCATATGGTGTCATCGCCAACCTGTCTCTGGTCGTTATGTCCATTTATACGGGAATCTCCCAGGGAATACAGCCGCTTCTGAGCAGCGGCTATGGAACGGGAAACCGGAAGAAGACCCAGAGTGTTCTGAGATATGCGCTTGTCTCAGCCGTGCTCATCTCGGTGGTCGTCTATGTCTGTGTATTCTTCGGCGCAGAACCGATCGCCGCTGTGTTCAACAGCGAGCAGAATGCCACGCTGCAGAGCATTGCCGTGACAGGGCTGAAGATCTACTTTACGGCGTGTGTTTTTGCAGGATTTAATATTATACTTTCTGTTTATTTTACATCCACGGAGAATGCCCTTCCGGCGCACATTATCTCCATCCTGCGGGGATTTGTGGTCATTATCCCGATGGCCTTCCTTCTGTCCGCGGCAGCGGAGCTGACGGGCGTCTGGGCGGCGTTCCCCGCGACAGAGCTGATCGTCAGCCTGATCGGAGCAGGACTCTTTTTTCGGATCGGGAAGAGGACAGAATGATCTATTTGATAGAATTCAGTCCCTGCAGTGAACGGAGGAACTCCAGATCCTCCTGATTTACTTTCAGATTTGTCTCATAATGTCTGCCTTCGGGCGAGGTGACACTGATCTCAATGATCGTTCCCTCCCCGAGGGCATTTTTATTGACTGCATCTAAAAATGGGGCGAATTTTGGGTGGTTCCGGTGAAATGTATCCAGCTGGCTTTTCAGTTTCTGCAGCCGGGCGAGTTGTGATAAGTTCATAAACCTCTCCAGTCTGCCGCGGTTCGGCGGCGGAAATATAAGTTTTTGATATCATATCTATCATATATGTAAAGCAGAAAAATTTCCACTTAAAATAAAATACAATTCATATTTGTAAGATATGTTAATATTTGATAAATATATTAAAAAACATGTTGACAAACTTGAAAAAATAATTAATTATAGTTAAACATAGAACTTAAAATAAATTAAAAGACGAGGAGGGCAATATGAGAATAATTTTTGATGAAAAGAATAAGGTGTTTCTGCTCCACACTGAAAATACGACCTACGGATTAGCTGTCGTGGACGACAGATATGTAGAACATCTCTACTACGGTGCCAGGATCGAAGATACAGATATCAGATATCTGCTGAGGGAAGATGAGGCTCCTTTTACTCCGTCGGTCAACAAGAGAGAAACAGGAGCCTTTCTTGACTGTGCTCCTATGGAATATCCGGAGACGGGAATGGGAGATTACAGAGAGTCAGCGTTCTGCGTCAGGAGTATGGCGGGATACAGGGCGAGTGAACTGGCCTATGAGGGGTATGAGATCGAGGACGGCAAACCGGAACTGAGAGGGCTTCCGGCTACATGGGGGAGTCCGGAAGACTGCATGACACTTAAAGTTTTCCTGCGGGACAGTCTGCTCGGCATAAAGGTGACTCTGCTGTATTCAATCTTTCGCGGCCTGGATGCGGTTGTCCGGTCCGTGCTCGTTGAGAATGAAGGCAGTGAGCCGTTCTATCTGGAAAAGGTGCTGTCTGCCTGTGTGGATATGGATGACAGAGGGTTTGAAGTCCTCGGGCTTTTCGGTTCCTGGGCGAGAGAACGGCATATCCAGAGAATGCCGCTCGGATATGGGCGTCAGAATATCGCATCGGTAAAAGGAGAGTCGAGCCATCAGGAACATCCGTTTCTTGCGCTGGTAACGCCGGAAACGACTCAGGAGAGCGGTGAAGTCTATGCGATGAATTTTGTGTACTCGGGAAATTTTATAGCTCAGGTGGAGAAGAGCCAGTTCAACTCTGTCAGAATGCTGATGGGGATCCATCCGGAAGGGTTTACATGGAAACTGGAACCGGGGGAGCAGTTTACAGCTCCGGAGGTCGTGATGGTGTATTCCGGGCAGGGGCTTGGAAATATGACCAGGACTTTTCATGACCTGTACAGAGAGCATCTGATCAGAAGTCCGTATCTCCATGAAAAACGTCCGATTCTGATCAATAACTGGGAAGCGACATACTTCGACTTTGATGAAAAGAAGCTTCTGGAAATCGCGAAAGATGCCTCCGAGCTGGGAATCGAGATGCTTGTCATGGATGACGGATGGTTTGGGAAGCGAAGCCTGGATGACAGTTCTCTCGGTGACTGGTATGTCAATGAAGAGAAGATCCGGGGCGGCCTGCATACACTGGTGGAAAATGTAAAGAAGCTGGGGATGAAATTCGGCATCTGGATAGAACCGGAGATGATCTCCCCTGAATCAGAACTGTACCGTAAACATCCGGACTGGGCGATCCAGATCCCCGGCAGAGATATCACGCAGAGCCGCGCGCAGTATGTACTGGATTTCTCCAGAGATGAGGTGGTAGACGGCGTCTATGAGATGATCGCGGAAGTCTTAAGAAGCGCGGATATTTCCTATGTGAAGTGGGACATGAACCGTCAGCTTGCGACATTGGGAAGCTGTGCCCTTCCGCCTGACCGCCAGGGAGAACTTTTCCACCGGTACATGCTCGGTGTATACAGGATGCAGGAGCGCCTGATCACAGATTTTCCGCACCTGCTTCTTGAAAACTGTTCGGGAGGAGGCGCCCGGTTTGACGCGGGGATGCTGTACTACAGTCCACAGATCTGGTGCTCGGACGATACGGACGCCATCGAACGTCTGGCGATCCAGGAGGGGACGGCACTGATCTATCCTGTCTCAGCGATGGGGGCACATGTGAGCGTCTGCCCGAACCATACGGTGGGACGCACGACGCCCTTTGAGACAAGGGGAGATGTGGCGCTTCTCGGAACGTTCGGATATGAGCTGGATATCACGAAGCTGTCAGAAGAGGAAAAGGAGCAGGTGAAGTCCCAGGTGGAGAACTACCACAAATATAATGATCTGATCCGGGAAGGAGATTATTATCGTCTTGCATCAGCGGCTGAAAACAGATATTATGATAGTTGGATGATCGTTGAGAAGGATAAGAGCAGAGCGCTGCTGTTCTGCGTACACGTATTGGCCGAGGCAAATGCAAAGAGCCGTTTCCTCAGACTCTCCGGGCTGGATCCGGAGAAGAGATATCTCGTGGAAGGAAAGGCATATACGGGACGCACACTGATGCATGCGGGATTGAGAATTCCGGCGGTGTTCGGAGATTTCAAGAGCAGGCTGATCGAGATCAAGGAAGCTCCGCTCTTATAAATAAAATCATACACGGAACCGGGAGGCGGGAGACCGCAGAGGAGAAAGAAGAGGTAGTGGTTATGGGGCAGAGAAAGAAGGTTAAGCTGGAGGATATTGCAGAAAAGGTCGGTGTCAGTATTGTCACTGTCTCCAATGCCCTTAAGGGAAGAAAAGGGGTAAGCGAAGAGCTTCGCGAGAAAATCTCCAGGACTGCGAAGGAGATGGGGTATCAAAGCGCTCCGCGGGAAAAGAAGAACGGCGTCTCTTATATCATAGGAGTCGCCGTGGCGGAGCGGTATGTTAAGGAATTTCCGTCGTTTTATATGGATATCTATCAGAGAATCGCCGGCGAAGCGGTGAAGAAGGGGCATCTGACAGTGCTTGAGGTGGTGACTCCTGAAAAAGAAAATCTAGACAGGCCGTTCGAACCATTCCTTGAGAAAAAGACGGCGGGACTGCTCCTGATCGGAGAGCTGAAGAAGGAGTATATCCAGGCAATCCGGGCAAACTATGATATACCGGTGGTGTGTGTGGATTATTATGATGTTTATGAAGATATGGACTACATCATTACGGACGGATTTGGCGGAATGACTCAGATGACAGAGCTTCTTCTGGAACAGGGGTACAGAGACCTTATGTTCGTGGGGACGCTGACAGCTACCAAAAATATTACAGACCGCTATCTCGGATACTGCAAGGCGCTGGAAAAGGCGGGGATCCAGGAGGCGCAGACACAAGTGCTCCCTGACAGAGATTTTGTGAATGGAGATTACCGCATTGATATAGAGCTGCCGGAAAGACTGCCAGAGGCGTTCGTATGTAACTGCGATAAAACCGCCGCGGTCCTGATTGAAAAATTGATGAGCCGGGGAATTCGTGTGCCGGAAGATGTCTCAGTTGTAGGATTTGACGACTACAAGGCGCAGCTGACAGGAGATTTGAAAGTGACGACCTATGAGAATGATGAAAAGGTGATCGCACAGATCAGTATGAATACCCTGCTTAAGCGGATAGAAGGAAGAAGGAATACAAGCGGGGTGCGGATTGTGGAAGGCAGCATGGTAGAAGGGAATACTGTGGGGATAAGGAGGACTCAAAGTGTCGGACGTTAAGATGAAAGATATCGCAGCGGCAGTCGGAGTCAGCGTGGTCACGGTGTCCAATGCTCTGGCGGGCAGGAAGGGCGTCAGTGACGATGTGCGGTTTAAAGTGGAAAAAGCGGCCAGAGAGATGGGATATGACGTGAAAAAAAATGACCGGCAGCCACAGGGAACTGTTATCGGAGTGATTGCCCCGGAAAAGTATATCACGGTTGGAAATTCTTTTTACTGGACTCTGTATCAGAATGTTGCCTACGAGGCATCAAAGGCTCAGTGCGTAACAATGCTGGAAATTATTACCTTCGCAATGGAAGACGACGAGGAGCTGCCGAAGCTTCTGAAAGAAAAAGCGATCAGCGGTCTGATCATCATAGGCTGGATGACAAGATCCTATGTGGAAAAGATTGTAAATGCAGCAGGAATACCGGTGGTGCTTCTGGATTTCCAGATGAAAGGGCTGCGCTGTGACGCAGTGATGTCGAGCAACTATGTCGGAATGTATAAAATAACACGGTACCTTTTGGAAAAGGGACACAGAGATATTGCGTATGTGGGATCGATCCAGGCAAATGATAATATTCTGGACCGCTATTACGGTTACAGGAAGGCTTTGATGGAAGCCGGGATACACGAGCGAAAGGAGTGGATCCTGGAGGACAGAGATCTGGCGAAGGGGCTCAGCCGGGTTGAGATTCCGGAGAATATGCCGAGTGCGTTTGCCTGCAACAGCGATTGGGCGGCAGGCCTTCTGTACAATGTCCTCTCAGAGAAAGGATACAGAATCCCGGAGGATGTCTCAATCGCAGGATATGACAATTTCCTGCAGAACAACAGTTTCGCGGAACGATTAACAACATATAATGTTGATATGAAGCAGATGGCGCATCAGGCGGTCAAACTGCTGAAGGGAAAGATACGCGGAGACGACAGGCACTGGGGAACGAGATATGTAGACAGCGTGATTATAGAGCGTCAGAGCGTGAAGACTTTAAAGTAAAAAAGGAAAATATAATTTTAAGAAAAAAATTCTCTTTTAATAAATAAAGGGAATTTTTTTTGTGCGTTTTGTATAAAAAAAGTAATTTTTATCTGCTAAAAGTACGATTGTATTTAAAAGAATTCTTTGATATGCTTAAAAAGAATTAAAAAATATGAATATGCAGCGAGATATAAACTGTTTTTAATTAAAATTAAGTACGGTTTAAAGGCTGCATGGATAAAAAAGGAGGAAAACTGAATGAAGCAAAGTGTATGGAAACGATTGATGTCGGTTTGTACCGCAGCCGTGCTCGGTGTGGGACTTATGGTTCCGGCGGTATCTGCCGGTGCACAGGAAGACGGGAGCCGGCTGTGGGATTTCCGGGATGGAGAGCAGGGCTGGGTTTATGATGACAGCTGGAAGGGCAGCGCGGAGGTGACGGGAAACGTTTCCCACGACGCAGAGAAGGAAATGCTTAAAGTGGATATTGATTTTACGGCTGAAAAGGATAATGGGTGGTGTCAGTCAGGCATCAGCTTTTCCGAGGAGAGCGGGATCGATTATTCAGAGTTTAATACACTGACCTTTGATCTGTACTATGATGCTGCCGCGTATACTACAGGCCAGATCACCGTAAAGGCAGTCGCGGATAATGTTTTCCAGGAGCAGATGGAAGGGATCAGCAGCGCCGTGACGGAGGATATGGGAGACGGTTTGAAGAAAGCAAGTTTTACATTCCATTGTGATGAGACGTATGCGTCTGCTGAGCGTCCGCAGAAGCTGATGCTCCTGATCGTAGGAAACAGCACAGATTATAAAGGCAGCCTGTGGTTCGACGATATCTGTCTGTCCTATATAGAAGAAGAGGATATCTATGTCGATGCTTCAGTGGCTCCGGATTCTGCTGTAAGTCTTTCTGGAAATGCCGACACACTCACAGTAAACGGTGAGCCGGTGGACTATGCGGACAGCGTGCGGCTTGCCGACCCGGATGCAGATGAAGAGACGGCTGCCGTATATCAGTATCTGAAGGCAGTGGGAGAATCCGGAAGCACGATATACGGACACATGGAGGATACAGTGCTCAAAGCGGGAACTTCTTCTCTCAGCTGGTCCGACACACAGGATATGACAGGATCTATCTCGGGAATCGTGGGCCTGGACTGCGGAAATCTGTTTGACGGGTTTGCGGCGAAATATAACTCCCGATACGGCGGAAGCCTTTCGGAGACGACAGAAGGCAACATCACTGCGGCGGCATATTTTTCCAATCTTGCCATTGAAGACGGCGCGATTATGACTTTATCTGCGCATATGCCGAATTTTGCCTTCTCTGAAGAAAAAGAAAACACGACCGGAAAGACATATGACCAGTATGATTATCTGGCTGCCGATTCGTACAATCTCAGCGGAGACTGCATGAACCAGATCCTTCCGGGCGGCGCATATCACGAACGGTTTAACGCATATCTGGATATGGTTGCAGAGTATGCGCACCAGGTAGACGGCACGATCCTTTTCCGTCCGTTCCATGAAAATACAGGAAGCTGGTTCTGGTGGGGCAAAGCATTCTGCGAGCCGGAAACGTATAAGAGCGTCTTTAAGTATACGGTAGAATATCTGAGAGATGAAAAAGATGTACATAATATCCTCTATGTCTACGGCCCGGGTTCGGAGGCGGCAACGCTTGCAGAATATGAGGAGCGTTATCCTGGAGACGCATATGTGGATATGGTCGGATTCGATACCTATGACTCCAATCCGGTTACGGATGAGGAAGGGTATACATTCCAGACAAATTTTGAAAATACAGTCCGTCTGACGGATGAATTTGCAAAGCTTCACGGCAAGCTGTTTGCTGTCACGGAGACGGGGATTACTTCAGACCAGGGCGGCCTTCCCGCCGTGGGGAATAAACGTCCGGACTGGTTTATGGAGATCCTTGATATAGTTACGAAAGAAGAATACAACTGCTGCTATTTTATGATTTGGACAAATTATTCTGATTCCAGTTATTACACCCCGTTTGTGGCATCCGTGAAAGAAGACGGAACGCTGCACGGCCATGAGATGATCAATGAATTTATTGAGTTTTACAACAATGAAAAGAGCATCTTTGCGTCAGATCAGAAGGAAATACTGAACGGTCCGGCTCCGTCTGCTCCTCAGCGGCAGGGATGGGATGAGGCTGACGGCTATTTTACTGCACCGATCGCTGGAACACGTATCCTTGAAGAGACAGCCGTTCAGGCGCGGCTGAACAGAGAGTGCGGGGATGTCGTGATCAAAGCGGCGGCAGGTGATAAGGAGATCCCGCTTTCTGTTTCCGTATCCGGAAAGACTGCGCACGCTGTGCTGACAGATGAGATCCTGAAAGAACTGGGAGAGACTGTTTCAGGCAGATTGATCCTTTATGTGGAAGGCGACAGGCGTCAGGAGATCCCTGTGATCTTCAATATTGCAGAGGCTGAGAGGGATCCGCTCTGCGTAGATGACTTTGAGAGATATTACGGCTCATCGGAGCTTCTGAACAGCAGCTGGACGGTGAATAAGGACAGCGGATGCGAGCTGGCGCTCACTCTGGCAGACGACGTTTTTTATGACGGGGAGTATTCTCTTAGATTTGAATACCGGGAGACAAGGACCGGATGGGCCGGAGCAACAGTGCCGTGTGAGGCGGACTGGTCGTCGTGCAATGCCCTGCAGTTCTGGGTGGTGCCGGATGGAAAGAATCAGAAGACGGTTGTGCAGATCAATACATCTGACGGAGGCTCCTATGAAGCATATCTGAATACCTATGAAGCATATGCGTCTTCCTCAGAGCCTCTCCTGGTGACAATGCCGTTTTCCGAGTTTGTGGACAAGGGCGGAAGAGGCGCACTGACCAGCGCTGCGGCCGCGAACGTATCAAACTTCGGCCTATGGGTCAACGCTGTCCCGGATTCGGATGCAGTAGATGAAAACGGACAGGTAAGCGGAGTTCTATATTATGACAGCATCAAAGCAGTTGATTCGGAGAGCACGGTTCCGGTTTTCGCAGATCCTGGACAGCCGGAAAATCCGGACAATCCTGGACAGCCGGAGGACCCGGTCCGGCCGGAAGATCCGGATGACACACAGGATCCGGTTCAGCCGGAAGATCCGGACGATACGCAGACTCCGGAACTGCCGGGAACTTCAGACGGAACAGAAGAACCGGAGCGGACCGATGCAGGGACGGAAAAAACAGAGGGAGAACGCGCACCTCAGACGGGGGATGAGTCCTGGGACTGGATTATTATGACTGCCAGCGGTGCAATGTCTGTGCTGCTGGGAACAGCAGTTGGAAGGCGCAGAAAGAAAAACGGGCAGAGATAAACAGAGTGGATGGTGATTGCCCTTTTATTAAAAATGACTTAAATAATAAAAATAAATTAATATAATTAAAATGGTATTAATTAAAAATATTACCGGAATTTATAGAAGAAATATAAGGAAAATCACCAAAAAAGGACTTCTTAAAATGTTTAAATAGTAGAAATGACGGGAAAATGCGCTCAAGGATTGAAATTAAACTAAATTAATGATAAGATTAAAACAACTTAAAAAAGGAGGGTAAAAAATGAAAAAAGTAACTTTAAAACGTGCGGCATCATTGGCAATGGCATCTGCAATGGTCTTCTCACTGGCAGCCTGCGGAAACGGCGGAGAGGACAAGAAAGGCTCTTCCAGCGGAGAGGCGGTGCCTACGATTGATCAGGTTAATGTAGGCGAAGATTACCAGGATATTGAAGCGTCGATCAAAGTACTCACAAACAGAACGGATATTGTGGACACTGTTTATGCGGGATATGCAGAAGAGTTTATGGAGCTGTATCCGAACATCAAGGTTGAGTATGAAGCTGTTACAGATTATGAGGAGTCATTAACACTCCGTCTGACGACCGGTGACTGGGGCGACCTGTGCTTCATCCCGACCAGCGTGGACAAGAGCGAGCTCGGCGACTACTTCACACCGCTGGGAGATTTCGACACCTTAGATCCGGTCTACAACTTCTGTACAGAGAAGACCTATGACGGCACGGTATACGGTATCGCCAACGGCGGTACGGCAAACGGAGTCGTTTACAATAAGAAGGTGTGGGCTGACGCAGGAATCACAGAGCTTCCGAAGACACCGGATGAATTCCTCGACGATCTGCAGATCATCAAGGATAATACGGATGCGATCCCGCTGTACACGAACTTCTCGGCAGGATGGCCGATGGGAGCGTGGGATGCATATATCGGAATCGCAGCGACAGGAAATCCGGATTACATGAACCATGACATTGTACATACGAAAGATCCGTTCGCAAAACAGGACGACATGACAGGACCGTACGCAGTATATTATACCTGCTATGAATCAGTTGCAAGAGGACTGGTAGAGGAAGACCCGGCCAGCAGCGACTGGGAGTCATCCAAGGCAAGGATCAACAACGGCGAGATCGCTACTATGGTGCTCGGCTCATGGGCTGTGCAGCAGTGTAAAGACGCGGGCGACACTCCGGATGATGTAGGCTACATGCCGTTCCCGATCACAGTCGACGGTAAGCAGTACGCAGGAGCAGGCGGCAACTATGCATTCGGTATCAACAACCAGGCATCTTCAGACAATCAGATTGCGGCGATGGTCTATCTGAAATGGCTCATCGAAGAGTCCACGATCTATGAGGATGAAGGAAGCATCCCGGCACTCAAAGGCGAGGCGCTTCCGGATGCGCTTGCTGATTTCGAGGGAGTAGAGCTCCTTTCCGACAATCCGCCGGTTGAGGGTGAGGAAGAGCTGTTCAACGATGTGAACAACGAGAGTGAAGTAGGCATCAACAACGACGACTATCCGAACTGCTACCTGCTGGAGAGCGCGCTGTACGGCACAAAGACACTGGACGAAGTGATCGACGAGTGGAACGCACAGTGGTCGGCAGCACAGGAGTCATTAGGAGTAGACGTAAACATGTAAGACAGCAGTTCAGTTTTGCGAATGACGCAGGCTGAATGAACATATTGTGGTCAGGAATGAAAACGTGTTAGGAAGAGGGCGGCCCAAAGTGCCGCCTTTCCCTTTCCGATAAAGCCCTGGCCGGAAAGAAACAGAAGATTCCTTAGATTGAAAGGAGGATATTATGAGTAGACAGGCAGCGGCAGTTCCTAAGAAGAAACGTAGTTTTATGGAACTGATGAAAAGGAGAGAGGGACAGAGAGGGCTTGTGATCGTACTGTTTATGGCAATCCCGCTGATCCTGCTTCTGACCTTTACTTACATACCGTTTGCAAAGATGGTGCAGTTCAGTTTTTATGATATGAAGTACATCGGAGAGAGGACGTTCGTAGGACTTCAGAATTATATCGACGTATTCCAGAGAGACGACATCTTCGGCTCCCTGTTCGTCAGCCTTTACTACATGGGCGGGGCAGTGATCCAGCTGGCGCTGGCACTTTTCTTCGCATCGCTCATGGTGTTCAAGGTAAGAGGGGCGAGCTTCTTTAAAGGAGCGATGTTCTTCCCGTACCTGATCTGCGGTATCGCGATCGGATTTATTTTCAAGTTCTTCTATGCAAGAGGATTTGTGCTCGACTCCCTGCTGCAGATGTTCGGTATGAACATTGAAGACATCCCGATGTGGCTGCAGGATCAGAAGATCAACAATATCGCGCTGGCAGCAACCTCGGTATGGAGATATACAGGGCAGAATATGATCCTGTTCCTCGGCGCCATGATGTCCGTCGACAATGACCTGTATGAGGCGGCGTCTCTGGATGGGGCGAACAAGTGGCATCAGTTCCGCTACATCATCCTGCCGAGCATCAAGTCCATTGTAGTGCTCAACCTGATCCTTTCCATCAGCGGTTCCTTAAGTGCATTCGAGCCGCCTTACGTTATCACAAACGGTACGATGGGAACAGGTACATACTTTGTCATCATGAACCGTATTGCCCATGAGAACCAGAAGGTTGGACTCGCCTGCGCAATGGCGATCGTACTTCTCGCGATCATTATTCTCTGTACGGTCGCGCAGAAGCTGTTCTTCAAGTATGTGTTCGACGACGGTACATCGGATGAGTCCAAGGCTGCGGTAAGAAAGAGAAAAAAAGCAGAAAAGGCAGCCAGAAAAGCGGCTCAGAGTGCGAAGGGAGGACAGGCATAATGAAAGCAAAGATAGGATCGATCTTATTTTCAGTGTTTAAATACGTCATGCTGATCGCGGCGGCAATTATCTCCCTGCTTCCGGTTGTTGTCTGTGTATTTACGGCATTTAAGACTACGGATGATTACAATGCATCGTCTGTGCTTGACCTGCCGAAACAGTGGATGGCGGAGAACTTCTCCATCGCCATGAAACAGGCGAATATGCTCAGGGGCTTTGCCAACACGGCGATCGTCCTTGTGGTCGTGCTCGTGTGCTCCATTTTTATCAGCGCCATGCTGGCGTACGTGCTGAACCGTTTTAAGTTCAGAGGAAACGGCGCCATCCAGAACCTGTTCATGTTTGCGTCCCTGATCCCGGGCATCGCAACACAGGTAACGGTTTACCAGATCATGTTCTCGTTAGGGCTGATCAATCATCTGTACGGCTACATGATTGTGCTGATGGGGACGGATATCATATCCATCTACATTTTCCTGCAGTTCTTCGAGAACCTTCCGGTTTCCCTCGATGAATCTGCGATCATGGACGGGTGTACTTACTTCGGCGTGTTCTTCAAGATTCTGTTCCCGCTCTTAAAGCCTGCGATCGTCACATCGCTTGTGTTAAAGGGCGTGAGCGTGTACAACGAATACTACATGTCCAACCTGTACTTACAGACAAAGGAGTTAAGGACAATATCAACGGCGCTGTATGCATTTACAGGCCCTTACGGCAACCAGTACAACTACATCTGCGCAGGCGTGTTGATCACCATTATCCCGATCTTTATCCTGTTCCTGATCTTCCAGAAACAGGTCTACGGAGGAATGGCAGCAGGCGCTGTAAAAGGCTAAATTAAAGAAGACTTGAATTATGGAGGTTGACTTATGAGTAATGTAAAGATTATCGGGGCGGACGTCCCCAATATGCCGTGGCAGGACCGCCCGGCGGAGGCAGAAAAGCATATGCCCCTGTGGAGATATGCGGAGAATCCTGTTATCGGGCGCAATCCGGTCGAGGGAGTAGCCCGCATCTTTAACAGTGCGGTGATCCCTTACGAGGGGGCGTTTATCGGAGTGTTCAGGGGAGAGCAGGTCAACGGTATCCCATACATCTATCTGGGAAGAAGCGCGGACGGTATCCACTGGGATTTCGACAAAGAGAAGATCCCGTTTAAAGATGAAGAGGGAAACGACTTCATGCCGGTATATGCATATGATCCGAGGCTGGTGGAAGTGGACGGCGTGTATTACATCATGTGGTGCCAGGACTTCTACGGCGCGGCAATCGGAATGGCAAAGACCACAGACTTTAAGACATTTACAAGGATTGAGAACCCGTTCCTGCCTTTTAACAGAAACGCGGTGCTCTTTCCGAGAAAAATTGGCGGCAACTTCATGCTCCTCTCCAGGCCGAGCGACAGCGGACACACACCCTTCGGCGATATCTTCCTCTCCGAGAGCCCGGATATGGTCTACTGGGGAAAACACCGCCATGTGATGGGCAAGAGCCCGGAGTGGTGGGAATCCGTAAAGATCGGCGGAGGCGCGGCTCCGATCGAGACAAGCGAGGGATGGCTCCTCTTCTACCATGGAGTGACAGGCACATGCAACGGCTATGTGTACAGCATTGGCGGGGCGATTCTCGACATTGACAATCCGTCTGTTGTGAAATACCGCTGTGAGAACTTCCTGCTGACACCGGAGGAATGGTACGAGGAGAGAGGCTTTGTGCCGAACGTGACATTCCCCTGTGCGACGATCCATGACGCGGCGACCGGAAGGATCGCGATTTACTACGGAGCAGCGGACTCTTACGTGGGGCTTGCGTTCACGACCGTGGACGAGGTAGTTTCCTATATTAAGGAGCACTCGGTCGTAAGGGAAAGCGATTCAGAGATAGGAAGAAGATAATTATGCAGGATATCAGGGAATTTGCGGCAGATGTCAGAAGGCATCTGACAGAAACGATCATCCCGTTTTGGGAGAATCTGAGAGATGAAGAATACGGCGGCTATTATGGCTGGCTGGGATATGATCTGAAGCTGGATAAAAAGGCCGTGAAGGGCTGCATCTTGAACAGCAGGATCCTGTGGTTCTTCTCAAATGCATACCTGCTCCTCGGGGAGAAACACCTCCTCGAGGAAGCGCGGCATGCGTGGCAGTTTCTGAGGGATCACTGTGTGGACCGGGAAAACGGCGGCGTCTACTGGTCGCTTGCCTATGACGGCACGCCGGAGGACACAACAAAGCATACATACAATCAGGCGTTCGCCATCTATGCCCTGTCCTCCTACTATGATGCGTCAGGCGATGAGGAAGCGCTTAAGCTGGCAGAAGAGCTGTACTGTCTGATCGAGACAAAATGTAAAGACGAATATGGTTATCTGGAAGCCTTTAACATCCGGTTCGAACCCGAGGACAACGATAAGCTGTCCGAGAACGGCGTGATGGCGGAGAAGACGATGAATACGCTGCTCCATGTGTTTGAGGCGTATACGGAACTCTACCGGGTGACGAAAAAAACGGAGGTGGGGGACAACATCCGGTTTATGATGGGTCTCATCGCGGACAAAGTATATAACCCGAAGCTGGGGCGTCAGGAAGTCTTTTTCGACCGCACATGGAACAGCCTGATCGACCTGTATTCTTACGGACACGACATAGAGACGGCTTGGCTGGTGGACAGAGGGCTGGACGTACTGGACGACGCGGCTTATAAGAAGCGTCTGCGTCCCATTACAAAAGAGATAACAAAGAATATTTACGAGCGCGCTTACACCGGACATTCGCTTGTCAATGAGGCGGAGAACGGCGTGGTGGATACGACGAGAGTCTGGTGGGTGCAGGCGGAAGCCGTGGTCGGCTTCCTGAACGGCTGGCAGAGAAGCCCGGAGCATCCGGAATATCTGGAGGCCGCAGAAGACATCTGGGAGTATATCAAAGAATACGTTGTGGACCACAGAGCAGGTTCCGAGTGGTTCTGGGCGGTGGATCAAGAGGGGCATCCCCTTGAGAAGCCAGTGGTAGAGCCATGGAAATGCCCGTATCACAACGGAAGGATGTGCATGGAAGTTATCAGGAGGACACAAAATGTTGCATGAACAGTATTACGTGGAGAAAGCGAAAGTCGACCGTCTGGTCGCAAGAAAAAACCAGAAGACCGGCTTCTATAACGGCATCTACGATCGGTATGAGTACCCGGTGCTTACAAGGGAGTTCGCTCCGGTTCACTGGAGATATGACCTGAATAAAGAGACCAACCCATACTTTATGGAGCGCCTCGGCATCAACGCGGTAATGAACTCCGGAGCCATTGAGCTGAACGGAAAATACTACCTTGTCGTCCGTGTGGAGGGCAATGACCGGAAATCATTTTTCGCGGTGGCGGAGAGCGATTCAGGAATCGACGGTTTTCACTTCTGGGACTATCCGGTGGTACTGCCGGATACCTGTCCGGAAGAGACCAACGTCTATGACATGAGACTGACCAAGCATGAGGATGGCTGGATCTACGGGGTGTTCTGCTCTGAGAGCAAGGATCCGGACGATCCGGACCTTTCGGCGGCAGTGGCTGCGGCGGGCATCGTACGCACGAAAGACTTGAAGACATGGGAGAGATTAGACAACTTAAAGACGCTTCGGTCGCCCCAGCAGAGGAACGTGGCGCTCCACCCGGAATTTGTGGACGGAAAATACGCGTTCTATACACGGCCCATGGATGGCTTTATTGAGACCGGAAGCGGCGGCGGAATCGGATTCGGACTCTGCGATGATATCGAACATGCGGTGATCGATGAAGAGAAGATCATCAGCAGGAGGATCTACCACACGCTTACCGAATCCAAGAACGGCGCGGGCGCGGTTCCGATCCGCGGGAAGAAGTGCTGGATCCACATTGCCCACGGTGTGCGCAACACAGCGGCAGGGCTCAGGTATGTACTCTATGCGTTCGGCACGGATCTTGAGCATCCCGATCAGGTGATCGCGGAACCGTCCGGTGTATTCCTCGTTCCATTTGGCTCCGAGAGGGTGGGAGATGTTTCTAATGTTGTATTTACAAACGGGGCAATCGCAAAGGAAAACGGGGATATCTATATTTACTACGCGTCGTCAGATACAAGGATGCATGTGGCGACAACGACGATTGACAAGATGGAAGATTATCTGTTTAACACACCGAAGGATCCGCTGCGGTCACCGGACTGTGTAAGACAGAGATGTGAACTGATCCGGAAAAATCTGGAACTGCTGAAGAAAGAGTAAACAGTGTTTTTGATAAGAGGCGGAGCGGCCCCGGCCCTCCGCCCTTGCTGACAAAGAGGATGTCTGAGTGATGAAGAACTATATCCGTGAGATCCGGAAAAATACAGAAGGAATGACAGGCAAAGAGAGAGCAGAATATATTTGCGCTTATTACTGGTATCATCTCCTCGGCGCGGCAGCCATTTTCTGCCTGGTGATTTTTTTAATCATTCATTTTGGTTTTGGGGAAGAGCAGCCGCTCTTTACATGTGTGATGGTGAATCAGAGAATCGATCAGTCGAGAGATGAACAGATGGAAGAAGAATTTGCAGATTCATCCGATATAGAAGATGAGCGGATCATTTTCGATTCGGATTTTAATATATCATACGGAGACGTACAGCTTGAAGGAATCAATGAAAGTTCTTATGAAAAATTTTTCTTTAAATGGCAGAATCAGGAACTGGATGCGGTGATCATGCCGGAGAGCTTTTATCAGTACTGCAAAGAGCTTGGCGGAAGCTTTCGCAGCCTTGATGAAGAAGAGATACAGGGACTCCCGGTATACAGAGATGAAGGAACGCCGACAGCGATCAAGGCAGAGGAGACCTGTCTGTCAAAATATCTGGACAATGAGACCGGGGAGATGCTCCTTCTAGCGTTTCCTGATACCGGAAAGCATGAGAAAGAGTGCAGGGAGTTTGTTGACTTCCTGTCAGGCGAAGAAGGCGCCCAATTCTGCCGGCAGTAGGAAACGGTGAGGGAAGAAAGGCGGAGGAAAGATGAAAAAATTTGGAATTGATAATATTTTTTTCAGATTTATGGGAAGGCTGGGAGACCTTATGCTCCTCAATATCCTTTTTGTGATTACCTGTATACCGGTAGTTACCATCGGGATGTCCTGTGCGGCTCTGTACAGAGTGGCGCTGCGAATGGAGCGGAAGGAGAGCAGTTACACGGTAAGGGAATATTTTAAAGCATGCAGGGAAGAGTGGAAGAAAAGCACTGTCCTCTGGCTTATTTTTCTTGCGGCAGGATGTCTTCTGTTTTTTGATGTCCTTGTGGCAGGAGAAATGTGGAACGTGCTGAACGCCGCGGTCGGCGTGCTGCTGCTCATCTGGGCATTTTGCTTTACGTGGGTGTTCCCGCTTCAGGCACGGTTTGAAAATCCTGTGAATAAAACGCTGAAAAATGCGCTGTATATGTCTGTAAGGCATCTGCCTTTTACTGTTCCGATGACAATACTTAATGGGATTCCCGTTATATGTATCGCACTTGGAAGTTTTACCATGGCCCTTGCTGTTCCGATCTACATTGTAATCGGATTTTCACTGACAGCGAGAGGCAATGCAGTTCTTTTGGAAAAGGCTTTCAAAAAATATGTCGCAGATGAAAGTGAAGAAGAGAAAAATGAGATGAGTGAGGTGGAGGAACATGCTGATCAGGCCGGGGCATAAGAAACTTCAGTACAGTGGAAGAATTGATTTTTCCAGAGCTGACGCACCTGTGTTTGTATATCCATGTACCAGTGTACGCATAAGGTTTACCGGAGATCTGCTAAATGTTCTCCTCCGGAACAGGCATCAATACTGGGAAAATTATATCGGTTATATTGCAGATGGGCAGCAGGGAAAGGTTCTTCTTGAAGAGGAAATGTCACATGTCGGAAATCAGGAAGAAGGCTGCCTGATTTACCGAATTCCGCTGGATCCCTCGAAAGATATACATGACGTTCTGATCTTTAAACGTCAGGATGCCTGTCATGAGGTGACATTTTTCGGATTTGAGATCGATGATGGGGAGGAAGTACTGGATCTTCCGCCCGTGCCTCAGCGCAGGATTGAAGTGTACGGCGATTCGGTCTCAGCAGGTGAGGTATCAGAGGCTGTGGATTATGTGGGAAAACCGGATCCGGAGCACAACGGACAGTATTCTAACAGCTGGTATTCCTATGCATGGATGACAGCCCGCAGGCTGGGAGCTCAGATCCATGATGTAGCTCAGGGCGGGATTGCACTTCTTGACGGTACGGGCTGGTTCAACGAACCGGATTATATAGGGATGGAAACGGTCTGGGATAAAGTACATTATAATCCGGCATTCGGACAGAAAACAGAGTGGGATTTTACACAGTACATACCGCAGGTCGTGATCACCGCCATCGGACAGAATGATAGTCACCCGGAGGATTATATGAAAGAGGATTACAATTGTCCCCTTTCTGTGCGGTGGAGAAGCAGTTACGGGGCCTGGCTGAAAAAGATACGCAGACAGTATCCGGAGGCATGGATCATATGTATTACTACTATTTTGGAACATGATTTCTCATGGGATCAGTCCATTGATGAAGTGTGCACCAGTATGAAGGATGAGAAGATAAGACATTTTGTGTTCAGAAGAAACGGAAATGGTACGCCAGGACATTTAAGGACAGCAGAAGCAGAAGAGATGGCTGAAGAACTGGCGGCGTATATAGAGAGTCTGGAAATCGCCTGGTGACTGTGCGAATCGTACAGAAAGCAGACTGCTGAATCGGAGAAAGGCGGGAAAACATGATATATAGAAAAAATCTTGCTCGAATGAAAGAATGCATGAGGAAGGCAGAGGCCGGTGAGGAACTGACGATCGGATTTTTCGGCGGGTCTATCACCCAGGACAGCCTTGCTACAAAGCACGAGAATTGCTATGCATACCGGGTGTTCCGGTGGTGGGAAGAGACATTCCCGAAAGCTGTGTTCCACTATGTAAATGGAGGAATCGGAGGAACAACATCCCACTATGGTGTCTCACGTGTAGTTACGGATCTGCTGATGTATCAGCCGGATTTTGTGGTGGTAGATTTTTCGGTCAATGATGAGGCAAATGAATTTTTTCAGGAGACTTATGAGGGAATGATACGGAAGATCCTGAGCTGGCCTTCTCAGCCGGCGGTCCTTCTGCTCAACAATGTATTCTATGATACAGGAATGAATGCGCAGGAATACCATAATCGGGTGGGAGCCTGGTATCTTCTGCCGTATGTGAGTATTAAGGATACAGTATGGCAGCGGATGAAAGCGGGAGAATTTACACGCGAAGAGATCACTCCGGACGGGCTTCACCCGAATGATAAGGGACACAGACTTGTAGCGGAAGAGATCACAGCGTATCTGGAACAGGTGAGGCTTCGCAAGAATGTGCGTGAGACAGAAACCTGTATGATTCCTGCAATGACAGGAAATGCCTATGAGAATGCCAGGAGGCTCACGATTCGGGAGATATGTCCGGAACTTGAAGGATTCCATGCAGACACTGAAGAAAAGACTGGACATCTTGATCACTTTAAGAACGGCTGGATCGGGAAAAGCGCAGGAGACAGGATCATATTTGATGTAAAAGCATCCTGTATTGCAGTGCAGTACAGAAAGACGATCAGACATCCGGCGCGTAAAGCACAGTTGATCCTGGACGGAGATTCGGAACATCCGGTCATGCTTGACGGCAATTTTGAAGAGGACTGGGGGGACTGCCTGTATCTTCAAACAATTCTGCACCACGGAGAACACGGGAAACATACAGTGGAGATCATGGTGCTGGATGATGAATATGATTCGGCAGAGCCGTTTTATCTTATGGCTCTGATCATTGCATAGATGCAGATAGCCGAAATGGAGAAAATCAGAATCGGGAAGGAGAAAATGAAATGGAAGCAAAGAAAAGATATGAGGAATGGCTTGAAAATCCATATTTTGATACAAAGACAAAGGAAGAACTGAAAAGTATAGCAAACGATGAAAAAGAGATAGAGGAGCGATTCTATCGTGACCTGGAATTCGGGACAGGAGGACTCCGTGGAATCATCGGAGCAGGAACCAACCGGATGAATATCTATACGGTGAGAAAGGCGACCCAGGGCCTTTCCAATTTCATCCTGAAAGAAAAGGCGGAGAAAAAGGGAGTGGCTATCGCATTTGACTCGAGAAATATGTCTCCTGAGTTTGCCGAAGAAGCGGCGCTCTGCCTTGCGGCGAACGGGATCAAAGCCTATATCTTCCCGTCGCTTCGTCCTACTCCTATGCTCTCCTTTGCGCTCAGAGAGCTGGGATGCACAGCCGGAATCGTGGTGACTGCCAGCCATAATCCGCCGGAGTATAACGGATACAAAGTATACTGGGAGGACGGCGCCCAGATCACATACCCGAAGGATGAGCAGATCATCGGAGAGGTCAACGCGGTGACAGATTATGCCAGCGTGAAGACAATGAGCCGGGAAGAGGCGGAAAAAGCCGGACTGTATCAGGTGATCGGACCAGAGATCGACGATAAATATATCGAGGCATTGAAATCTCTTGCCATTCACCCGGAGATCATCCGCGAGGAGGCGCAGAACCTGAAGATTGTGTACACCCCGCTCCACGGGACAGGAAATATTCCGGTCAGGAGAATCCTGAAAGAGCTGGGATTTGAAAAGGTCTATGTTGTCAAAGAACAGGAACTCCCGGACGGGAATTTCCCGACAGTATCCTACCCGAATCCAGAGGATAAAAACGCGTTCACGCTGGCGCTGGAGCTTGCGAAAGAAGTGGACGCGGATATCGTTCTTGCCACAGATCCGGATGCGGACCGTCTCGGCGTATATGCGAAAGATGCAAAGACAGGCGAATACATGAGCTTCACCGGGAATATGTCCGGCATGCTCATTCTGGAATATATCCTTTCCCAGAGGAAAGCACTGGGAACACTTCCGGAAAACGGAGCAGTGGTTACCACCATCGTATCTGGAAAGATGTCAAAGGAGATCACAAAAGAGTACGGCATGACGCTCATCGAGACACTTACCGGATTCAAATACATCGGGGAGCAGATCAAGTTCTTTGAGCAGACAGGCAGCCATGAGTATGTGTTCGGCTATGAGGAGAGCTATGGCTGTCTTGTAGGAACTCATGCAAGAGACAAGGACGCGGTCGTTGCCGTGATGGCACTCTGCGAAGTGGCGGCATACTGCAGGCATCAGGGCATCACTCTGTGTGATCAGATGGAAACGCTGTTTAAGAAATACGGATATTACAAGGAAGGTCTCTGCACCGTGACGCTGAAAGGACAGGAAGGCGCGAAGAAGATTCAGTCCATGATGGAGCAGATCCGGACAAACGTACCGGATGCAGTCGGCGGGCTGAAGGTACTGCGGTTCCGTGATTACAGAGAAAATATTATAAGAGACTGCGCGACAGGCGAAGAGACGGCTACGGGACTTCCTAGGTCAAACGTGCTCTACTTTGAGCTGGAGAATGACGCGTGGTGCTGTATCCGTCCGTCAGGGACAGAGCCCAAGATCAAGTTTTACATCGGTGTAAAGGGTTCGGATGACGCGGACGCACAGGAGAAGCTGGATACGCTGACAAAAGCTGTAGAAGCACTGGCGGAGTAATCTTGAGGTGAAGCCCGGACGATGCGGCAGGAAGGATTTAGCAGCAGATTTTGACATACAGGAGGATTTAGATATGGGCTTTTCTGAAGATTTTGTGTGGGGCACCGCTACCAGCGCCTATCAGATCGAAGGCGGCGTTCATGGTACCGGCAAGGGGATGCATATCTGGGATGTGTATACGAAAGAGCCGGGAAGAGTGTACGGAGGACATACAGGTGATACAGCCTGCGATCACTATCACCGCTTCCGTGAGGATGTGCAGATCATGAAAGAGATCGGGCTGAAAGCATACCGGTTTTCTATCGACTGGTCCCGTGTCCTGCCCGAGGGAACAGGGCGGGTGAATGAGGAAGGCATCCGGTTTTACAGCGATCTGATCGATGAGCTTCTGAAGAACGGGATCGAGCCGTATATCACATTGTTCCACTGGGAACTGCCTTATGAGCTGTATAAGAAGGGCGGATGGATGAACAGGGATATAGCAGAGTGGTTCGGGGAATATGCCCGCCTTATCGCAGAGAGGTTCAGCGACAGGGTAACTCATTTCTTTACGCTGAATGAACCACAGTGTTTTGTGGGCCTTGGATTTCTGACAGGGGCTCACGCGCCGGGGCTGAAATGTCCTCTGAGGGATACCTTTGAAATGGCCCACAATGCCCTTCGCGCCCATGGCAGGGCGGTACAGATGTTAAGGCAGTATGCAAAGCAGCCGCTGACCATCGGTTATGCGCCTACAAGCGGCATCATCTATCCGGCGTCTGACCGTCCGGAAGATGTAGAGGCGGCGAGGCAGAAATATTTCTCTATGCAGGATGACGATTCGGACTGGACATGGAATGTGGCATGGTGGTCGGATCCGGTTCTGCTGGGGCATTATCCGGAAGAAGGGCTTGCGCGATATGAGAAATATCTGCCAAGGATCTCGGACGAGGATATGAGACTTATCTCCGAACCTATCGATGTATACGGACAGAATATCTATAACGGCAGGGCGTTCCGTATGGGAGCGGACGGAAGACCGGAGGAAACAGACCGTGTACCCGGATATGCAAAAACTGCAGTGAACTGGCCGGTAACCCCGGAGTGCCTGTACTGGGGACCGAAGTTCCACTATGAGAGATATCACAAGCCAATCTATATTACGGAGAACGGTATGGCCTGCCATGATACCGTCTCGCTGGACGGCAAGGTCCATGATCCGAACCGGATTGATTTCCTGGCGAGATATCTGCATGAACTGAAGCGGGCGGCGGATGAGGTTGACCTGCGGGGATATTTCCAGTGGTCACTTATGGATAACTTTGAATGGGAGAAAGGATACGCAGAGAGGTTTGGCATTGTCTATGTGGATTTTGAGACCCAGAAGCGCATCCTGAAAGACTCGGCGTATTGGTACGGAGAAGTGATCCGGTCAAACGGAGCCGGGATTTAGTTATAAAAGAGCAGTATAAATATGGAGAACTGACTTATGAATCTTGATTACATCAGAGGGATTACATTTGCACCTTTTGCCGGCAGAGGGGTGCTGGAGCGAGATGAGGCAAGAAAGAGTCTGGCTGTCATGAGGGAACGCACGGGGGCGGAGACGGTGCTGCTTGCGCCGGCAGGGGTGCAGAAAACAGCACATTCTACTGTGATTTCTTATGACTCTGAACACACAATGGGCGACCGGGAGTTGAGAGAATTCATCGGGTATGCAAAGCGCATGGGCTTCCGCGTATTCCTTAAGCCGACAGTCAACTGCCTGGATGGGACCTGGCGCGCGTATATCCGTTTTTTTGACGAGGATGTACCGTGTGAGCCAAAGTGGTCGGAGTGGTTTGCCTCATATACAGATTTCCAGCTTCACTATGCCCGACTCGCAGAAGAAACTGGCTGTGAGATGTTTATCGCCGGCTGCGAGATGGTCATGACAGAACACAGGGAAGAAGAGTGGCGGAGACTGATCGGAGATATCCGGGAAGTCTACCACGGATCGGTCAGCTACAATACCGACAAATATCAGGAGCACAATGTGAAATGGTGGGACTGTGTGGACGTGATCTCATCCAGCGGTTATTATCCGGCGGATGACTGGGAAAAGCAGCTCAACCGGATCGAGAATGTTGTGGAGAAATACCAGAAGCCGTTCTTCTTTGCGGAGACGGGATGTATGTCCACAGTCGGTTCATCCCTGCGTCCGAACGATTGGGAAGTTGAGGGGGATGTCAGTCTTTCCGAACAGGAAGAATGGTATAAAAAAGCATTCCATGCTATGGAAAAACGCCCGTGGATAAGGGGCGCGGTTCTCTGGTCGTGGAATCCAAGCCTTGGCTCGGAAGAAGAGGCAGAGAGGCACAGATATTATGAGATTTACGGGAAACCTGCAGAAGCAGTTGTGAAGCGGTTTTTTGAAAGAGGAGGGAGATTATGAGCGTTTATAAGCTGAAACCAAGCTGCAAGGACTATCTCTGGGGAGGTCACCGGCTGGTGGATGAGTATGGGAAAGAATATGACGGCGATGTGCTGGCTGAGACATGGGAACTGTCCTGTCATCCGGACGGTCCCTCTACGATCGTAAACGGTCCATATGCCGGAAAGACACTGGAACAGTACATAGAGGCGGCAGGAAAAGAAGTACTTGGAACCAACTGCAGAAGGTTCCGTGATTTTCCGATTCTGATCAAATTTATCGACGCAAAGCAGAATCTGTCGATCCAGGTCCATCCGGATAACCGGTATGCCCTGAAAAATGAGGGCCAGTACGGAAAAACAGAGATGTGGTACGTGATGGACGCTGAGAAAGACGCGTTTCTCTACTATGGTTTTAAGACGGAGATCAGCAAGGAGGAATTTGCCAGAAGAATTCAGGAAGATACACTTCTGGAGGTGCTTAATGCGGTGCCGGTGCAGAAGGGAGATGTCCTCTTCATTGAGTCCGGTACGATCCATGCCATCGGAGCCGGCATCCTGATCGCTGAGATACAGCAGAATTCTAATGTAACCTACCGGGTCTATGATTATGGAAGGGTCGGAAAGGATGGAAAAAAACGTGACCTTCATATTGAAAAAGCACTTGCCGTCACGAACCGGGTTCCGCTGATCAAGAGCAAGAGCAGCTATCCCCACGTTGCGGACTGTGATTATTTCACTGTGGACAAGCTGAATCTGGACGGACGGATGATGCGCAGGATGGAAGGTTTTGTATCTGAAGAGTCATTTGTCAGCATTTTGATCCTTGACGGTGAGGGAACTGTCTCCTGCGGCGGGCAGGAAGCGGAAATCGGTCAGGATAAAGGTGCCGCGGGAGATATGAAGGTCTCATATAAGAAAGGCGACAGCCTGTTCCTTCCGGCAGGGAGCGGCGCCTATATGATCGAAGGAAGCTGCGATGCGCTGATCACCACGATCCGGGAGAAGGCGGCGCCTGTCAGAATCGGTATTGATATCGGAGGAACGGACACGAAGATCGGTCTTGTGGACGTGCATCAGAAGCTGATTGATTCTGGATGTATCCCCACGGATGCAAAACGGCCGGCAGAGGAAGTGATCCGGACTATCGGAGAGGCAGCGCTGGCGTTACTGGAGAAGAACGGAATCGCCATGGATCAGTGCGTTGGAGCGGGAATCGGCGTTCCGGGTACCGTGGACCGTAAGAACGGTATCGTCCGTTACTCTAACAATATCCGGTGGGAAGAGGTACCTCTGGCAGAAGAGATGGGAAGATTTCTTCCAATCCCGGTGGAGATCGCAAATGACGCGGACTGTGCAGCGCTGGGTGAGGCAGTTGCGGGAGCGGGAAAGGACTGCAGCGATGTGGTCATGCTGACTCTCGGAACCGGCGTCGGCGGCGGGATTATTCTGGACGGCGAGATCTATGAGGGAAGAGGAATCGGAGGCAGCGAGCTGGGACATATGGTTATTGTGGAGAACGGGGAACCCTGTACCTGTGGAAGGCGGGGATGCCTGGAGGCCTATGCTTCTGCGACTGCATTAAAGCGAGACGCACGCCGCGCCGCAGGAAAAGAAATGGAGCCGGAGGAGATCTTTGCACTGGCGGAAAATGGAGATACGGTCATGAAGGATGTTGTGGATACATATATCCGCAGACTTGGTCTGGGAATCGTAAATATTGTGAATATTTTCCGACCGCAGCTGGTGCTGCTTGGCGGCGGTATTTCCAGACAGGGAGAGACGCTGCTTGCCCCGCTTCGTGAGATCGTAAAAAAAGAATGCTTTGGCGGAGTAAAAAGCGACGTTCCGGAGATTGAAGCGGCAGTGCTTGGCAATGACGCCGGAATGATCGGAGCGGCAGGACTTTTATAAAAGATACGGATAATGTCTGAAATCGGGGGCAGCCCCTTTGCTTAGAGGGACCTGCCCCTTGTTGTATTTTAGGAGGGCTTGAAATGGAGAAAAAAGTACCGTTTGAGACACTGGAGTCAAAGAAGATGAAGGCAGGCCGCTTCACGATCGTTCAGGACCGTGTGCGTGTGAACGGCCATGAACAGCCGTATGATTATCTGGAGATCAGGGAGGGGGTAAGCATCCTTCCTATCCGGGATGGAAATATACTTTTGCAGAGGCAGTACCGCTATCCTGTACACTCCTGGCAGTGGGAGCTTCCGGGCGGTTTCGTTGATCCGGGAGAGACTCCGGATGAGGCAGCCGCGAGAGAGCTTAAGGAAGAGACAGGGTACAGCGTTAAGAAACTGCATTCTCTCGGGGCATTTTACCCGTCGTTTGGATCTACGAATGAGAAGATCTGGCTTTTTGCGGCAGAGTGCGGGGAAGAGGGGGATTCTGACAGAGAACCGGGAGAGATCATTCAGATGGAGGAGGTGACAGAGGAGAAATTCAGGGAGCTTGTGGCTGAGGGAGAGTTCATGCACGGCGCAGGACTTGCGGCGTGGGCAAGGTATGTCTCCCGGAAGCAGATATGAATGAAGTGAATCGGGCTGTGGGGGCCCGTTTCCAATGAAAAAAGATAAGACAGGAGAAAAGTTTTATGAAAACAAGAAAGTGTACAAAGCGACTGGCCGCGGCTGTCCTGTCAGGAGTCCTTCTGGCAGGAGTAGTCGGCACGGCGTATCCGATATCTTCTGTACAGGCTGAAGAGGAAGCTCTGAAAACAGTGTATTCGTTTGATTTTGAGGATGGAATCGACGGCTGGTATTACGGCGATGGCTGGGAGTACCAGTACAGCGGAACAATACCTGTAGTGGAGAGCGCCCTGGAGAATGGCCGTATGAAGATCACGGTTGACTTCAGCAGAGATGCTGATAAAAACTGGAGCAACATTGCTGCCTGCTGGTGGAATGATGCGGGAGTTGATTTGAACGGAGTCACACAGATCACGATGGATGTGTGGTATGAGACGGAAAAGCTGACAGAAGGCGAGCTGAAAATGGCGGTATACTCCAACTGCGGGCTTGATGCGAATGCGAGTCTGACAGATGCGCAGGAGGAAGAAGGGACAGGGCTCACGAAAGCAAGAGCTGTGATCACCTGCCCGGTGATCACGTCAAATGCTGTTCAGGATTTTGCGGTTAAGATCGTTGGATGCTATACAGGCTATTCAGGAGCAGTCTGGATCGACAATATCGAATTTCTGGCCGATGGAAGCGAGCCGGCAGATACAAGCGTGGATTCCACACTCGCGGCCAACGAAGGCAATCCGGTCAGCTCGAACGGAAGCACGTTGACGGTTACAAAGCAGGACGGATCATCGGAGTCAGCAGAATATGCTGATGTCGTTTCACTTGCAGATCCGGAAGCAGCGGCTGAGACGGTTTCTCTGTATCAGTATCTGCAGGCAATGGGAAAAACAGACAGTGTGATCTACGGACACCAGAATGACACGTGGCACAAGGCGGGAAGCTCAGAGCTTTCTGATTCAGATACATATGACGTGACCGGCGACTATGCGGGAATCGTTGGTATGGATACGTTATCCCTTACAGGGAATGAATACAGTGCTGAGAGATATAACAGTGAGATGGCGGGAACAGCCGGATTTGAAGCGGTAGATACACAGGGACAGTCAATGGCGGAAGCCAATGTCGAGGCCGCGGCAAAGCTTGCAAATTATAATATTGCAAACGGTTCCTTTATTACGCTGTCTTCACATACGCCGAACTTCTCTGTTGTCGCAGAAAATCCGGATTACGATCCGCAGACAGATCCGACTTATAATAAATATGATTTTTCAGGCTATTCGCCAAATACGCTGACCGGAGATGTGATGAACCAGCTCCTTCCCGGCGGGAAATATAACGAGATTTATAATGCGTATCTGGATATGATAGCGGATTTTGCAGGACAGGTAAACGGTCCGGTCATGTTCCGTCCGTTCCATGAAGCGACGGGAAGCTGGTTCTGGTGGGGCGCTGCGTTCTGCGATCCTGAAACATATAAAAGTGTGTACAAATATACTGTAGAGTATCTCAGAGATGTGAAAGACGTACATAATTTCCTTTACCTTTACGGACCGGGCAGCGAGGCCGCTTCAGAAGAGGAATACGGCGTCCGCTATCCGGGGGATGAGTATGTGGATCTTATCGGTTTTGATATGTATGATTCAGACCCGGTGGACGACAAAGAAGAAGTATGGTTCAGGAACCTGAGGAATCAGCTCCGTATCGTACAGAATTTTGCTGATGAACACGGCAAACTGATGGCGGTGACAGAGACCGGGCTTGCCAGCAGTACACCGGATCCGGGTCATAATCAGACAGTCCTTCACGAGACGGGAAATAAAAATCTGAACTGGTATAATATGGTGCTGGATACAGTGTCGGAAAGTGACGCATCGTATTTCCTTCTTTGGGCGAACTTCAGCAAGAAAGACGGATATTATACACCTTATGTTGATTCTGTGAATGAGGACGGATCGCTGCACGGGCATGAGACGCTGGATGGATTTATCAGTTTCTATAATGAAGGCAGGTCTGTGTTTGCTGCTGATCAGCAGGGGGTTCTTGGAAATATTAATGCTCCGGATGTACAGTCTCCGGCAGATGGTATTTACGGTTATATTACTGCACCTGTAGCGGGAAGCCGTGTGCTCGAAGCGGCAGACCTCACCGCGCGGGTAAGCGGAGCTTCCGAGGATACGCAGATTGCATTCGTACTGAAAGGAAAGACGGAGCAGACAATTGAAGCGGAGCTCAAAGACGGAACGGCGTCTGCACAGCTGACCGCAGAGACGCTCGCAGCTCTTGGCGAGGCAGTAGACGGAACAATGGAACTGACAGCAGACGGCAAAGTGATCGCATCGATCAGTCTGCTTTACAATATCGGGGCAGCCGAGGAAGACCCGTACGAGATCGACGGATTTGAAAATTATTATGGCCTGGACAGTATGCTTAATACCAGCTGGGCGGTGAATAAGGACGCAGGATGTACCATTGATCTGACTTTGACTTCGGAAGAGGGCAAAGTGTTCGACGGCGAATATGCGATGAGTTTTGCTTACAATGAGACTGAAAACGGCTGGGCAGGAGCAACGATATCGAAAGAAGTTGACTGGTCGGACTGCGATGCCATTCAATTTTATACCATACCAGATGGAAACCTGCAGAAAGTTGTGATACAGCTGACGGCAAACGGAAAGGCATATGAGGCATATCTGAATGAATATGAGGAATATGCGGCAAATGAAGGCACAGTTCCGATTAAAGTAACGATCCCATTTACGGATTTTGTAGAGAGGGATACACCGGGCAATCCGGCAGGAGGCCTTGCGCAGGATAAGACAAGCATTACATCTTTTGGTCTGTGGGTGAATGCGATCCCGGGATCAGAGGCGATTGATGAGGACGGTATGGTATCTGGAACGATCATCTATGATAAGATCACTGCGGTATCAGCAGGAGTTACGGAGGCTGTTTTTGAAGAAGTCAAAAGCGGGGATCCGGGAACAGATAATCCAGGAACCGAAGATCCTGGAACAGACGAACCAGGGACGGAAGACCCGGGAACAGATATCCCCGGAACAGATAAGCCGGGGACAGATAAGCCGGGAACCGGAGATGACGGAAAAAGCAGTCAGACACAGAACGGAACAGCAGATGCGGACCGCAGCGGCGGAACATCCGCAGGAAGTACAAAGGCAGCTAAGACCGGTGACACTGCAAGCTGTATGACATATGCGGCAGCTATCCTTGCGGCAGGAGCCGCAGCTGTCGGAACAGTTGTGTACAGAAGAAAAATCAGACATTAAGGAAATATACGGGAGACAGTATGATTGAGCAGATATGGCTGCAGATGGATGAGAACCTTCCTATGCAGGTGTTTTTGGAGTCCTTAGCCGAGAAGAATCGTATACAGGCGCGACAGACTTGAAAAAGAGAGAAGGGAAACAGCACAATGAGGATGTTTAAATACGGAGATGATATGAAGGAGGAAAAAGGCAATGAAGACAGCAGGAAGAGAGATTCGTACCATTGAAATTAAAGAAAATAGTATATATATCGTTCTTGGGATCCGGGATGACGGGATAATCCATCTGCTCCATTTTTCATCTATTCCATTCTGTGAGGATGATCTTGATACAGAGGACATAAGAGAAGGGTTTCCGCTTGTGGGCTTCAGCCTTTCAGGATATGACAGGCCTTATGAGAGACATGGCAACAAATATATTATAACAGCACCCGGATACCGTCTGAAATATTGTTCCCATACGGATAAGTATAATGATATCGGACGAAAAATAGTGTTTTACCTGACCGATGAACAGACCGGCGTGGATGTTTTCTGTCATTGGCAGTTCTATAAAGACATCCCCGTGATACGCTGCTGGAACAGAGTGGAGAACAATGGGGAAGAAGAGCAGACCGTGGAATATATCTCCAATTTTTATTATGAAGGGATTGAAAAAGAAGGCCGGATGCGGCAAGATGAAAAACTGCGGCTGAAGATACCGCATAACAGCTGGCAGAGGGAGATGAACTGGAAAGAATACTCTTTAAGGGATCTTGGAATGGATCTTACGCAGAAGAAAGAACTGCAGCGTTCTTCTTCTATGATCCGTGTTAATAATACGGGGAACTGGTCAACGAAAGAATATCTTCCGATGGCCTGCCTGGAGAATACAGAAACGCAAACCGGACTTTTCTGGCAGATTGAGCATAATGGTTCATGGCACTGGGAGATCGGCGACCGGAACGGACATCTTTATCTTGCACTGGGAGGACCGAATGAGCTCTATTCCCACTGGGCAAAACAGCTTAAGCCGGGCGAAGCACTTGACACAGTGCCTGCTGCTGTGGGTACTGCGCGTAAAAAATCAGGGAAAAGTGTATTTGAAGATGCTGTAGAGACGCTGACGCAATACCGACGCCGTATCCGAAGACCAAATGATGACAACAAGAAACTTCCGGTGATTTTTAATGACTACATGAACTGTCTGTGGGGAAAACCGACGGCAGAGCAGGAGATACCGATGATCGATGCCGCTGCGGATGCGGGATGTGAATATTACTGTATCGATGCGGGATGGTATGCGGACGGAGACTGGTGGGACAGTGTGGGAGAGTGGCAGGTGAGTGGCAAGCGTTTCCCGGATGGACTGGAAACGGTGACAGACTATATCAGGAAAAAAGGGATGATCCCGGGGGTTTGGCTGGAGCCGGAAGTAATGGGGATCAATTGTACGCTTGCCCGGAAAGTGCCGGAAGACTGGTTTTTTATCCGTCATGGGAAACCTGTATATGACAGAAGCCGTTTCCAGCTGGATTACCGTAATCCGGAAGTACGCGCGTATATGGACTCAGTAGTGGACAGACTTGTCCAGGAGTACAATGTGGGTTACATTAAAATGGACTACAATATAGAACCGGGAATCGGGACAGAGCTTCATGCTGACAGTCCAGGTGACGGGCTTCTGGAACATGAAAGGGCGTATCTTGGCTGGCTGGACGGACTCTTCAGGCGTTATCCTGGTCTTGTGATTGAAAACTGTGCGAGCGGAGGGCTTAGGATGGATTATGCCATGCTGTCCAGACTCAGTATTCAGTCCACGAGTGATACGGACGATTATATGAACTACCCGGTTATTGCGGCTAATGCGGCTGCGGCAGTGACTCCGGAACAGGCAGCAGTGTGGTCTTATCCGATGACGCATGATTCATGGAAGGATGAGGACGAATTATGCGAAGAAACGGTATTTAATATGGTCAGTTCAATGTTGCTGCGAATCCATATGAGCGGACATCTGGTACAATTGGATGATATGAGGAAAAGAATGGTAAAAGAAGGAATCGCAGTGTATAAAATGCTCCGTTCGGATATCCCCGATGCCCGGCCTTTCTGGCCCCTGGGGCTGGCCTCGTATCAGGATGAATGGATTGCTTTTGGATTAAAAAGAAATGATCATGCATATCTTGCCGTATGGAAGCGTATGGCAGAAGAAGATACAGAAAATGCCGCCTTAAGGAAGGAAAAAGAGACGACAAAGCAGATCCCGCTTCCGGAGGATCTGATGCAGGCGGCAGACAGGTGCCGGGATATAGATATCAGGTGCATTTATCCGGCAGGATTGGAAACGGATTATTCGTATTGCAGAGAAAATCATATACTGGTGTTTCGTACAAAAAAGAGGTTTACGGCCCGTTTGTTCCGGGTGACGGTAAAGGCAAAAGATAATCAGACACAGGAGACATAAAATTATGAGTACTACAAAAATATCGTTAAACGGTGCGTGGAAGATGGTCCGGTGCGCAGACGGCATGGAATTTGACGCAAAAGTACCTGGTACTGTACTGTCCGTTCTTCTGGACAACAAAGCTATTGAAGATCCTTTTTACCGCAGAAATGAATACATGACAAGGGAACTGTTTCGGGATGATTACGAATTCTGCCGTGAGTTTGAAGTGTCAGACAGTTTTCTGAAAGAAGAGCATACTGAGCTTGTCTGCGAGGGGCTTGATACGCTGGCGGAAATTTACATAAACGGAGAGCGTCTTGCACAGACGGACAACATGCACCGGATATGGAGAACCTCTCTTGCCGGCGTGCTGCGAGCGGGGAGAAACACAGTCCGCATTGTTTTCCGTTCACCCCTTAAATATATAGAAGAATATCAGTACAGTGAAAACAGAGAAGTGCAGTATGTGCCCTGCGGATGCATGAAGGGAAACCAGATTCTGAGAAAGGCACATTCCATGTTCGGCTGGGACTGGGGCCCGCAGCTCATAGATGCGGGAATCCTCCGGGATATTTATCTGGAGGCCTGGAGCGGCGCGCGCATAGAAGATGTCCGGATCTGTCAGCACCATGATCCGGACGGCAGTGTGAGAATTGAGGTGCAGGCGGTTCTTTCGGAAGCAGATCATATCGGCATGACAGTGCATCTCTTTGACGGGAAAGGAAGAGAGATTATCACTGCGGGGATGGAACAGGGCGGAAAGACAGCTGAAGCAGAACTGACAGTTCCGGAACCGAAGCTCTGGTGGCCTGCCGGATACGGTGATCAGCCGTTATACCGGGTGGAGGTCCGCTGTTATGACGAAGAGGGCAGGATGACGGAAGGGGCAGAGAAGACCATCGGACTTCGTACACTCACGGTCAGCAGAGATAGTGATGAGTGGGGGCGGGAGTTCGCGCTTATGATAAATGGCGTGAAGATATTTGCCATGGGCGGAAACTATATTCCGGAGGACTGCCTCTATACAAGGATAACGGAGGAGCGTCAGGAGTATCTTGTGCGCTCTATGGTCAGGGCAAACTATAACTGTGTCAGAGTGTGGGGCGGCGGATATTATCCGTCGGATCAGTTCTATGATCTCTGTGACCGGTACGGGCTGATCGTATGGCAGGACCTGATGTTTGCCTGCAACGTTTACGAGGTGACGGATCATTTTGCGGAAAACTGCCGTGAAGAGGTGAAGGATAATCTGAAGCGGCTCAGACATCACGCCTGTCTCGGAATTGTCTGCGGCAACAATGAGATCGAGTCTGCCTGGCATCACTGGGAAGAGTTTCAGGTAGAATCAGCGTATCTCCGGGCAGATTATATCCGTCTCTTTGAAGAGATCCTTCCCCGGGCGGTCAGAGAAACAGCGCCGGATGTATTTTACTGGCCGTCATCTCCGTCTTCGGGAGGGTGCTTTGACGATCCGGACAATGAAAATAACGGAGATACTCATTACTGGGCAGTCTGGCACGGGCAGCTCCCATTTACAGACTTTGGAAATCATTACTTCCGGTTCTGCTCGGAATTCGGCTTCCAGTCGTTTCCCTGTATGAAAACGGTTGAGAGTTTTACGGAGAAAGCCGATCGCAATATTTTCTCGCGGGTGATGGAGAGTCATCAGAAGAATGACAGTGCAAACGGAAAAATGCTTTACTATCTCTCTGAGAATTTCCGATGTCCGTCCACACTGGATCAGACGGTCTATATCAGCCAGATCCTGCAGGGAATGGCAGTCCGCTGCGGTGTGGAGCACTGGAGAAGAAACCGGGGACGCTGCATGGGCGCGCTTTACTGGCAGGTAAATGACAACTGGCCGGCGCCGTCATGGTCGAGTATCGACTATTTCGGCAGATGGAAAGCACTCCATTATATGGCGAAAGAATTCTATGCGCGAAGGGCTGCAAGTCTTGAGATAAATGGCAGCAGGATCCGGCTCTGGGCGGAGAATGAGACTGCTGAGAATCAGGGGTTCCGGATGCAGATCTTTCTGAAGAAGATGGATTTTACTGTCGCAGATGAGGTCATCACAACCGGCAGTGTGGATGCTTTTTCTTCTGTCTGCGGAGCTGAGATTGATCTTGAGGACTGCCGCGCGTATCGAAAACTGAAGCAGGACTGTGCGCCAGACGAAGACCCGGACGAGGAGTTATTTATCGAGGGAGTGGTCGAATATGAGGACGGGACAGTGCGGCGGTCGGTGGAGACACTGCTTCCGTATAAGTATCTGAGACTTCCCCATCCTGAGATTACCACATCAGTCAGCAGGCGCGGAAGGGAATATGAGATCCGTATTGAGTCAGACGCGTTTGCCGCATTTGTAGAAGTTTCTGTGCGGGATTCAGATGCGATCTTCAGCGAAAATTATTTCTATATGACGGACAGGACAAAAAAGGTCATTCGATTGCGGCAGGAAGATATCTCGGGAACGGCTGTGGAAGATGAGGTGGATCTGGCAGAACGCCTCCGGATCAGAAGTGTGTCAGATGTATATGACCGGCAGCAGGATTAAGACAGAATGCAGAATAGGTGGGAGCATCCTGGAAAGGAAGCGGGGCAGAGGTCAGAGAATGACAGGAAAAAGGCTCTGTACCGAATGATACAGAGCCTTTTTGGAAATCTGCTGATATGCTTCAGCGTTTTAACTTATTTCCTGCCGGAATTATTTCATTTTGATCTTTCCGGATTTTCTCTTAATGAACTTGTTCACAGCGACAGCCTCAAGTACGATGATGACTGCTGCGCAGATGACGTCGATCACGATCGCTGCGATCTGCCATCCCATAAGTCCTGTCTCAAGGTTTGCAGGATCATATGCGCGGCTGTTTACTACTGTGTAGAGGATGTTCTTACATGCCTGGCGCATTGCCTGAACGCCTGTCGCGCTCTCCTGATCCTTCACGTGGTTCGTCTCTGTGTCGTAAGCGACCAGCATACAGTCTGTACCGTTGCGGATACCCTGATCAGAGTTCATGTATCCATATACGCCGAAGTAATCAGTCAGTACGAATCCCTTGAATCCCCACTCGCCGCGGAGTACTGTGTTGCAGAGCGGTGCATATCCGCCTGCCCACTCTGTTCCGATGTAGTTGAAGGAGGACATAACAGCGTCGCATCCGCCTTCTTTTACGGAGATCTCAAACGGTTTCAGGTAGATCTCACGGATCGCCTGCTCGTTGGACCATGTGCAGAGCATGCTGTTTCTGTTTGTCTCCTGATCGTTCAGGGCAAAGTGCTTCATGTATGCATATACGCCGTATTCCTCAGCACCCTGGATCGCTGCTGATGCGATCTTTCCGGAGAGGAGTCCGTCCTCTGAGTAGTACTCAAAGTTACGTCCTGCGAAAGCGGAGCGGTGGATGTTCATAGCCGGAGCGTACCATCCGGATACTCCCATTTCATCGGCCATCTTTCCGATGCTCTCGCCGAATGCTGTGGCAATGTCTTTGTTCCATGTGCTCGCGATCATGACCGCTGACGGGAATCCGACAGAACCTGTTCCTGTAAAGTTGTTATTGATGGATGCAGGACCGTCGCAGTCGATGGTCTGTACCTTGCCGATGCTGGATACAGCTACGGTCTGGTATCCGCCGAGAGCGATGAGCTGATCCATATCGCTTACAGACATCTGATCCAGAAGCTCATCCCACTGAGCGTCGTCATAGTCGACGCCGCGCAGATCTGCAAGCTCAAGTCCGTTGTCAGCCCCTGTTGTCGGCATCTCATCTGCATCGTCGTTGTAATTTGCCGGATCATAGTTTCCGTTGTTGAGGAATGTTTCCTTCTGCTCGTCTGTCATGGAAAGAGAAGCCGGAGCAGCTGTTGCCTCATCATAGTTTGCGAATCCGTCCGCACGTGAGAGATATGTTACGTCGCCTTCAGCGGAAGCGAACTGATTAGTTACCTCTGTCTTGTCTGTGGAGCGCATGTTGTCTCCGCTGTATGTGATCGTCTCCGGAACATTGTATGTCTGAGAGTCGATCTCGTTGTGAGAATCGCTGTTGATGCTGATCTGGTAGTCTCCAGCCTCCAGCACATAGGCCTCAGCGTTCTGATAATCATAGGAAGCCATGTCCTCTTCGTTGAATGTGATCGTCACAGTCTCGGAAGCGCCCGGCTCAAGTACGTCTGTTTTCTCGAATGCGATCAGGTTCGCGGTAGCTTTCTCGATGCCGCCGTTTGTGTACGGAGGATTGTAGTATACCTCTACAACATCCTTGCCTGCCACGTCGCCGGTGTTGGTCACTGTTACATCAAATGTGATCTGTCCGTCGTTTGCAGTGATCTCGCCCATCTCCTGAGAGAAGGTTGTGTAAGAAAGACCATATCCAAACGGATAGACTACAGACTCGTCATAGTTGATCAGGCCTTCGTCGGCAGCTGTCTCCCAGAAGCGGTATCCCACATAGATGCCTTCTACATAGTTTACAAAGCTCGGGGCAACAATTTCTTCCTCGCCTGTGAAACCAACCTGTGTCATGTTGAATTCTTCTGTGTTGTCATAGAAGAAACTTCCGAAGTTGTTCGCTGTCGGAGTAGCGGTAAGATCTGCCACGAAGGTATCGCTTGTCTTACCGGACGGATTTACATCACCGCTTAATATGGAGCCGAGCGCATTGAATCCGGACTGACCTGTTCCCGGGCACCACAGAGCGCCTTTGATCTGGTCATAGTCGTTGAGGAATCCGAGTTCCATCGCGTTTGCGCCATTGTAGACAACGACCACGTTGTCAAAGTTGGAGCATACCAGGTCGAGCATATCTTCCTCTGTCTGGCTTAACTGAAGGAAGTGTTCTCCTTCCTCGAAATCTTTGTATTCTGTTGCGTTGTCTGTGTATGTTACCTCTTTGCCATAATGTCAAGTGATGAATTCAAAGAAGCCTCATTATTCCACAAAAAAAGACGGAAGTGCCGCATAGGCCTCTTCCGTCCTCATGTCATACTCCCATCTCCACCTAAGTGTGGTGTAAGGAGTGGTAATTATTTTCACTTTTTTCTAAAGAATTGGTTCAATCACAGACCGAAAATAGCGGTCTAATTCCTCCGGTGTCTGCTTCATCCTTCCTTTAATCCACCAAAGCACCATCTCCACAAAACTTCCCGAAATGTGATTTACCAAAAAGTCATCCGGCAAATCTTTATTGGTGTGACGGTTTTGTATTATAAACTGAGATTGAATCAAGTCGCTTAAGCTATCCTTAAAATAGCGAAGAAAAATCTCACTGCTCTCGCAGGAAAGCAAGCCGAGGACATTATTGTCATTTTCCTGCAAGTGCTGAAGCAGATGGCAGAAAATCGATTCCGGCGCACTGCCATCTGAGTATAGCCCGTGGGTATGGGTGCAGTCTTTTGCGCTGGAAATAATGTGTCCGAATAGATTTTTACATAATGCCTTCAATAGTTCGTCTTTGGTCTCAAAATGGGCGTAAAAGGTGGTACGCCCTACATTTGCCCGGTCTATAATTTCCTGCACGGTAATGTGGCTGTAGCTTTGTTCCGCCAGGAGCAAACCAAATGCCTGAAATATAGCCGCCCGTGTTTTTTGCTGTCGCCTATCCATGTGCCTTCTCCTCCGTACAATTTTCTAAAAGTGTTCGGTAACGAATACTTTTAGAAAATTATCTATTGCCATCCGGCTACTTTCTCCATACAATAAAAGAGAACAAGATGTTTGCTATCAAATTCATTGTACGGAAGTGGCTGGCCTTTGTCAAGTGCCTTTCGTGAGAGGAGGATACTTTATGTCAACGACACTGAAGAAAATTAATGATTTTCTGGCTGGATTGCCCATGACCATTGTGGCCGGAATTTTTCTGCTGCTGGATTTAGTCCCGCACTTGATGGAGGAATTTGGCGGTACGCCGGTGCAGCTTTCGTTTCTGCCGTTTGACCCGGCATGGGTAACCATTTTTATCTGCGGCATTCCTCTGTTGTATCTGGCGATTTGGCGCATCACTTATAATCGAGGTGTCAGCAAGATTTCTTCCGCACTGCTGATCTGTATCGCCATGTTTGCCGCACTGTCCATCGGGGAACTGTTTGCGGCAGGGGAAGTCGCCTTTATTATGGCACTGGGCGCATTGCTGGAAGATGCGACCACAAACCGGGCGAAAAAAGGCTTGAAAAAGCTGATCAGTCTGGCGCCCACCCAGGGCCGCCGTATCCGGGAGGGGAAGGAAGAAATGATCCCCGCAGAAGAAATCCGCAAAGGAGATGATCTGCGTATTCTACCCGGAGAGATCATTCCGGTAGACGGGAAAATCCTGACCGGGGAGACATCAGTAGACCAGTCCATTATGACAGGCGAATCTCTGCCCGTAGATAAAACCGTTGGGGATGGGGTATTCTGCGGCACCATCAACCGCTTTGGAGCTATCGATATTACGGCAACCCAAGTGGGCGAGGACAGTTCCCTGCAAAAACTAATCCGCATGGTGGAGGACGCAGAAAACAAACAAGCCCCCATGCAGCGTATAGCCGACCGTGTGGCAAGCTGGCTGGTGCCGGTAGCCCTGCTGATTGCTATTTTGGCTTATGTATTCACTGGAAATATAGTTACTGGCGTTACTGTACTGGTGGTATTTTGTCCCTGCGCTCTGGTACTGGCAACTCCCACTGCTATAATGGCAGCCATTGGGCAGGCCACAAAACATGGCGTCATTATTAAATCGGGTGAATCTCTGGAAAAGATGGGAAAGGTGGACACGATTGCTTTTGATAAGACCGGTACCCTTACTTATGGCCGGTTGGAGGTCAGCGATGTCATTCCCTTTGATTCTTCTCTTACGGAGAAGGAACTACTTACAGTAACAGCGTCTGCCGAGGCAAAAAGCGAACATCCGCTGGGCAAAGCAATCGTAGCCAGAGCAAAAGATCAGAATCTGCCCTTAACAGAGTCCGAGGATTTCAAGATGGCTGCCGGTAAGGGGATTTCCGCAAAAATCTCTGGAAGAAGCCTGCTTTGCGGCAACGAAAAGTATCTCATGGAACAAGGGGTCTCCATAGGTGAGCAGGTTCACAGTACATTGGAAAAACTCCGTACCGAGGGGAAAGCATCTATTCTTGTGGCAGAAAAAGACACCTGCCTTGGTGTGATTGCCCTGTCCGATGTGTTGCGACCTGAAGCAAAAGACATGGTTTCCCGGCTGACGGCCATGCGCACCAGTACCGTCCTGCTCACCGGTGACAACCGGAAAACCGCTGACTATTTTGCAAAGCAGATAGGCATTTCCGAAGTGCGGGCCGAACTGCTACCGGAGGAAAAGGTACAGAACGTGGAAGCCCTGCGGGAAGCAGGCCGGAAAGTCTGCATGATCGGAGACGGCGTGAACGATGCCCCTGCCCTGAAAACCGCCGATGTTGGCGTGGCAATGGGCAGCATGGGCAGCGATATTGCGGTAGAAGCCGCAGACATTGCGCTGATGAGTGATGACATTTCTAAGATTCCTTACCTGAAACGGCTGTCCAACGCTACGGTAAAGACTATCAAGTTCAGTATTACTCTGTCTATGTGCATCAACTTTGTGGCAATCGTGCTTTCCCTGTTGGAGCTGCTCACTCCGGTTACCGGCGCACTGGTACACAACGCAGGTTCCTGTTTTGTGGTGTTGATTGCGGCGCTGCTGTATGATCGAAAATTTGAATAAAGGATTTTTGATCCAAATTTCTTGACAAATAAATTGATTTGCCCGATAATATGAGATACAGATACCCC
>ERZ1643246.250-NODE-250-length-70790-cov-6.207182_pt1 | contig 70790 bp, 71 predicted proteins | sample MGYA00579265_ERZ1643246 | MGnify/ENA primary metagenome ERZ1643246 (study PRJEB29033, sample SAMEA4952261) | chicken gut metagenome | biome: Broiler Chicken; feature: Gastrointestinal Tract; material: Caecum | place: Ireland | collected 2018 | study: Broiler... | reverse complement strand
TCCTCCCGGCGGATGCGTACGACCGGGTCTGTGCAGAGGTATGCCTGCTCGATCTGACGGGAGGGAAAATCACGATAATGTTCCGGCAGCTGCCGGACCAGATACTTGCGTTCGATTTCCATAGTCCAACTCCTTTTCTTCGCAGCAGTTCGTTCAGAACGGCTGATCCTAATTTTAGCATTTTGCCCAATGGCAGTGAAAAAATCCAATTCTTATCATATCATTTATCAATTTCCAAATAAAGAGGCAAGATGATATAATAGAAAACAGCAGTTCAGGACGGCGGTAAAACGAGCCGTCCTGAACGATCCATATTGTGTATACAAAGGAGGACAAATACATGTGTAAGGTTTTGGCGTTTCTGGCAGATGGCCTGGAGGAAGTGGAATGTCTGGCAGTAGTGGATGTGCTGCGCAGGGCGGACATTGACGTAACGCTTGTATCGATTACAGGAAATAAACAGGTAACCGGCTCTCACGGCATCACCATTGTGACAGATGCCCTTTACGAGGAGACGGATCCCCAGGAAGCGGACCTTTTATTTTTGCCGGGAGGTATGCCGGGAACGACGAATCTGAAAGCGCACAAGCAGCTTGGAGAGGCGCTGGAAGAGGCAAACCGCCAGGGACGGCGCATTGCCGCTATCTGTGCTGCCCCCAGTGTGCTGGGAAGCCTGGGACTTTTGAAGGGAAAGACGGCTACCTGCTATCCGGGATATGAGGAGCAGTTAGACGGAGCATCCTGCAGCCAGGCGGGAGTGATCACCGATGGGAACATCACAACGGCAAGAGGTCTTGGCTATGCCCTGGATTTGGGGATCGAGCTGGTGCGTCTGTTCTCCGGAAGCGAACATGCCGCAAAGGTGAAGCGGGCCATCCAGTACGAGCGTTAGCGGAAAATATAAAAAAGGTCTAGTATTTTTTTCAGTGCTATGATATAATGCTACCTTGAAGTGTAGCGCCCTCATTGGAAACGGGCGAATCACATATATTTAAGGAGGAACCCATCAATGAGTGTACAGGTGGAGAAACAGGAAAAGAACATGGCGAAGCTGACGGTGGAGGTACCGGCAGAGCAGTTTGTGAACGCGATCAAGAAGGCTTACAACAAGAATAAGAACCGCTTTAACGTTCCCGGATTCCGCAGAGGCAAGGCCCCTCAGATGATGATCGAGAAGATGTACGGCGTAGGCGTATTCTATGAGGATGCTGCCGACGAAGCCATCAACGAGACCTATGCGGACGCCATGAAGGAGAGCGGACTGGACATCGTTTCCAGACCGGAGATTACCATTGAGCAGATTGAGAAGGGCAAGCCCTTCATTTACACTGCTTCCGTTGCAGTGAAGCCGGAAGTTACCCTGGGCCAGTACAAGGGCGTTGAGGTAGAGAAGGCAGATGGTTCCGTAAAGGAAGAGGATGTAGAGGCAGAGCTGAAGCGTGTTCAGAATCAGAATGCCAGACTGATCAACGTTACCGACCGTCCCGTAGCCAAGGATGATCAGGTCGTGATCGACTTTGACGGTTCTGTAGACGGAAAGGCATTTGACGGCGGAAAGGCGGAGGATTATCCTCTGACCATCGGCTCTCACGCTTTCATCGATACCTTTGAGGATCAGCTGATCGGAAAGAACATCGGTGAGGAGTGCGAGGTCAACGTAACCTTCCCGGCTGAGTATCATGCCAAGGAGCTGGCCGGAAAGCCCGCTGTATTTAAGGTAAAAGTCAAAGAGATCAAGGTGAGAGAACTTCCGGAGCTGAACGATGAGTTCGCCAGCGAGGTTTCTGACTTCGATACCCTTGAGGAGTACAAGAAGGATGTAGAGGCAAAGATTGCCGAGAGAAAGCAGAAAGCAGCTGCTACCGAGAACGAGAACCGCGTTGTGGAGAAGGTAGTTGAGGGAGCTTCCATGGAGATCCCGGACCGCATGATCGACGGACAGGTTGAGAACATGATCCAGGATACCGCTCGCCGGATGCAGAGCCAGGGACTTGACCTGCAGCAGTACTTAAAGTACACCGGCATGACTCTGGACCAGATGAAGGAGCAGGCCCGTCCTCAGGCCATTAAGCGGATTCAGACCAGACTGGTTCTGGAGGCAGTTGCCAAGGCCGAGAATATTCAGATCTCTGACGAGAAGCTGGATGAGGAGATCGGAAAGATGGCTCAGTCCTACCAGATGGAGGCAGACAAGTTAAAGAGCTATATGACCGAGCAGGATAAAGACCAGATGAAAGAGGATTTGGCTGTGCAGGAGGCTGTTGACCTTCTGGTGGCTGAGGCCAAGCTGGTTTAAAGTGCAAGCAGGATGAAAACGCAAGGGGATTCTTTTAAGGCCGGCCCGGTCTGAAAGGGATCTCCTTGTTTGCGAAAGCCCCTGAGACGGGGCATTGATTTTTTCGTGACGAGGAGGATTGAAGGATGAGTTTAGTACCCTATGTCATTGAACAGACCAGCCGGGGAGAACGCTCCTATGATATTTATTCCAGATTGCTGAAGGAGCGGATCATCTTCCTGGGGGAAGAGGTAAATGATGTTTCTGCCAGCCTCATTGTGGCCCAGCTTTTGTTTTTGGAGTCTGAGGACCCGGGCAAGGACATTAACCTTTATATCAACAGTCCGGGCGGTTCCGTAACCGCGGGCTTTGCGATTTACGATACGATGAATTATATCAAGTGCGATGTTTCCACCATCTGCATCGGCATGGCGGCCAGCATGGGAGCCTTCCTGCTCTCCGGCGGCGCAAAGGGAAAGCGCTTTGCCCTTCCCAATTCACAGATCATGATTCATCAGCCCTCCGGCGGCGCCCAGGGACAGGCCACGGAAATACAGATCGTGGCGGAGAACATTTTAAAGACAAAACGCAAAATCAATGAGATCTTGGCAGCCAACACCGGAAAGCCCATCGAAGTGATTGAGCGGGACACCGAGCGGGATTACTACATGTCCGCTGCTGAGGCCAAGGAGTATGGTCTCATCGACCACATTTTGACCAATCATTAAGGACAGACTAACCTCTGAATGGAAAGGTAAGGGAAAATATGCCAATTAGGACAGACGATACGATCCGCTGCTCCTTCTGCGGAAGGACCCAGGATCAGGTGCGCAAGATGATCGCAGGAGCAGGGGGCAGCAATGTCTTTATCTGTGACGAGTGCATTGAGCTGTGCTCGGAGATTCTGGAGGAGGAGCTGGAAAAGGATGAGGCGGAAGCCCTTCCTGGTCTCTCTGACATCCGCCTGTTAAAACCGAAGGAAATTAAGGCCTTTCTGGATGATTATGTGATCGGACAGGAAGAGGCGAAAAAAGTACTCTCGGTTGCGGTTTACAACCATTACAAGAGAGTAACCTCCTGTCAGCATATGGATGTGGAGGTCCAGAAGAGCAATATTCTGATGATTGGACCTACGGGTTCCGGAAAAACTTATCTGGCCCAGACACTGGCCAAGATTCTCAATGTACCCTTTGCCATCGCCGATGCCACCGCATTAACGGAGGCAGGATACGTGGGAGAGGATGTGGAGAATATCCTCCTGAAGCTGATTCAGGCGGCGGATTATGATGTGGCCCGGGCGGAGTACGGGATCATCTATATTGACGAGATCGATAAGATTACCAAGAAGTCGGAGAATGTATCCATCACCAGAGATGTTTCCGGCGAAGGCGTTCAGCAGGCCCTGCTGAAGATCCTGGAGGGCACCATTGCCAGCGTTCCGCCCCAGGGAGGCAGAAAGCATCCGCACCAGGAACTGATCCAGATTGATACTACCAATATTCTCTTCATCTGCGGCGGCGCCTTTGACGGCCTGGAGCGGATTGTGGAGAATCGTCTGAATGTTGGCTCCATCGGCTTTAATGCTGAGGTTGCCGACCGGAATAACCTGGATATTGACGAACTGCTGCGCCAGGTGGAACCCAAGGATCTGACCAAGTTCGGACTGATCCCGGAGTTCATCGGCCGTGTGCCGGTGATGGTATCCCTGGAGTCTCTGACAAAGGAAGCGATGGTGCGGATCTTGTCCGAGCCCAAGAATGCTCTGACCAAGCAGTATCAGAAGCTCTTCGAGTTAGATAATGTGAAGCTGGAATTTACGCCGGAAGCCCTGGAGGCTATTGCAGACCGGGCGGTCAGCCGCAAGATCGGCGCCAGAGGCCTGCGCTCCATTCTCGAGTCCGTCATGATGGACCTGATGTATGAGATCCCATCCGATGATACCATCGGGATCTGCACCATCACCAAAGATGTGGTGGAAGGAACAGGAAAGCCGGAGCTGGTTTACCGGGATGTGCCCGCAGGACCCAGAAAGGGTCAGCGTCTGAAGGCAGACGCCAAGAAGGGCGAGATTGCATAAACAAGAGTGAAACGAAGGAAAGGCTGTTGTAAACAGGATGTGAACGCACCCGCTGCAACGGCCTTTCCATGTAGTACAAGAGGTGAAATATATGGCCATAGAAGAACAGATCAAGACAATGCCGGTGGTGGCCTTAAAGGGACTGACGATCCTGCCGAGAATGATGACCCATTTTGATGCGGTGAAGCGTCAGGATATCGCTGCGGTGGAATATGCGCTGGTTGGGGACCAGAAGGTGTTTTTGGTCACTCAGAGAAATCCGGAGCCGGAGGAACCGGAGCTGGAGGATTTGTACCAGGTGGGCACCGTTGCCCTGGTAAAACAGTTGGTTCGTCTTCCCGGAAAGGTGGTCCGGGTGCTGGTGGAAGGCCTGGAGAGGGGAGAGCTTCTGTCTCTGGAAGGCGGAGACCGCTCTCTGCGGGGGCAGGTGGCGCCCATGGAGCCGGGGGAAGAGCCGGATTCCGTTACCCAGGAGGCTATGTGCCGCATCGTTAAGGAGAAACTGGAGGATTACGGCAGAGAAAACCTGAAGTTTGCCAAGGAGATCCTTCCGGGCCTGAGAGCCATTACCGGCCTGCGGGAGCTGCTGGACCAGACGGCCATCCAGATGCCCTGGGATTACACCATCCGCCAGGAAATTCTGGAGAGCGTTCCGCTGGAGCTGCGCTATGAGACGGTGCTGAAAACCATCCTCTCGGAAATTGAGATCTACCGCATCAAGCGGGAATTCCAGGAGAAGGTGAAGGCGGATATTGACCAGAATCAGAAGGAGTATATTCTCAGAGAGCAGATGAAGGTGATCCGCCAGGAGCTGGGAGAGGAGAACACGGTTTCCGAGGCCGAGGAGTATCAGAAAAAGGTAAGCCAGCTGAAGGCCGACCGGGAGACCAAGGACAAGCTGCTGAAGGAGATCGGGCGCTTCAAGATGATGCCGCCGGGCAGCCAGGAGGCCAATGTGCTCAGGACTTACATTGAGACTTTGCTGGAGCTTCCGTGGAAGAAGGTTTCCAAGGACAATGATGATCTGAAGCACGCCCAGGAGGTGCTGGATGCCGACCACTACGGACTGGACCAGGTGAAGGAGCGGATCCTGGAATATCTGGCGGTACGGACCCTGACAAAGAAGGGCACCAGCCCCATCGTATGCCTGGTGGGACCGCCCGGAACAGGCAAGACATCCATCGCCCGGTCAGTGGCCAGGGCTTTGAACAAGAAATATGTGCGCATCAGCCTTGGGGGCATCCGGGATGAGGCGGAGATCCGTGGACACCGGAAGACCTACGTGGGTGCCATGCCGGGACGTATCGTGGAGGGCCTGCGCCAGGCGGGAGTCAGCAATCCCCTGATGCTCCTGGATGAGATTGACAAGGTCAGCAGCGACTACAAGGGGGATACTTCCTCGGCCCTGCTGGAGGTGCTGGACGGAGAGCAGAATGTCAAGTTCCGGGATCACTATGTCGAAACACCCATTGACCTGTCCCAGGTGATGTTCATCGCCACAGCCAACACCACCCAGACCATTCCGGGCCCTCTTCTGGACCGGATGGAGGTGATCGAGGTCAACAGCTATACGGAAAATGAAAAGTTCCATATCGCCAAGGACTATCTGGTTCCCAAGCAGCTGGAGCGCAACGGACTGGACCCCAGGCAGGTCACCTTCTCCGATAAGGCCCTGGTCCGGATGATCCACAACTACACCAGGGAGGCGGGAGTCCGGAACCTGGAGAGACGAATCGGGGATGTATGCCGAAAGGCGGCCAGAGAATTTCTGGAAAACCGGAAAACGGCTATCCGGGTCACAGACAGTACCCTGGAGAAATACCTGGGCAAAGAGAAGATCACCTTTGAGGATGCCAATGAGCAGGATGAGGTGGGAATCGTCCGGGGACTGGCATGGACCAGCGTAGGAGGAGATACCCTTCAGATCGAGGTCAATGTGATGCCTGGAAAAGGAAACCTTCTGATGACGGGACAGCTGGGAGATGTGATGAAGGAGTCAGCCCAGACGGCGCTGACCTATGTGCGCTCCATTGCACCTGAGTATGAGGTGGCGGACGATTATTTTGAAAAGCACGATCTGCACATCCACATCCCGGAGGGAGCGGTACCCAAGGACGGGCCGTCAGCCGGCATCACCATGGCCACGGCCATGCTGTCTGCGGTAACCGGCCGGCCGGTGCGGTGCAAGGTGGCTATGACCGGTGAGATTACCCTGAGAGGAAGGGTTCTCCCCATCGGCGGACTGAAGGAAAAGATCCTGGCGGCCAAGATGGCCCACATTGAAAAGGTGCTGGTCCCGGAAAAGAACCGGCCGGATATGGCGGAACTGTCAAAGGAGATCACCAGAGGGCTGCAGATTGTCTATGTGCAGCAGATGGAAGATGTACTGAAGGAGGCGCTGGCGTGATCATAAAAAGTGTAAATCTGGAAACCGTATGCGGCGTCACCAGCCGCCTCCCGGAGAACGAACTGCCGGAGTTTGCTTTTGCAGGGAAATCCAATGTAGGAAAATCGTCCCTGATCAATGCCCTGATGAACCGGAAGGCTTACGCCCGTACCTCCTCCCAGCCGGGAAAGACCCAGACCATCAATTTCTACAACATCAACAACGCCTTCTACTATGTGGACCTGCCCGGATACGGCTATGCCAAAGTATCCCTGGAGGCAAAGGAAAAGTGGGGAAAAATGATCGAGCGCTATCTGCGCCGTTCCCAGATGCTGAAGATGGTCTTTCTGCTGGTAGATATCCGCCACGACCCATCCGCAAACGATAAATCCATGTATGACTGGATCGTGTACAACGGATACCATCCGGTGATCATCGCCACCAAGCTGGATAAGATCAACCGCAGCCAGGTGGCCAAACAGACCAAGGCCATCCGCCAGGGGCTGGGAATGGCCCAGGAAGATATCCTGATCCCCTTTTCGGCGGAAACCAAGCAGGGGCGGGAGGAAATCTGGAAGCTGCTGGAGGAACAGTTATAGCGATAAGGGGCGGCGTATACCCCAAGGGCACGTAGTCTTCTTGCCCGTCCTGAATTGTTTCGTGGAAATTCAGACTAATTAAAGGTTTGCGCGTTATAATACTTTCATCTCGATACAGGAGAAATATGACAGATTGGATCTGCCCCGGCGGCTTTGCCGGTGGGGCGAAGAAAAAGGAGAGAGTATAATGAGCGCAATGAATATGGCACTACTCCGGGAAAAAGGATGGGAAATCGGGGCTGCGGCTGCAGCTGCGGCATGTCTGTTCGCGGCCCGTCCCATGACGGCCCAGGCAGCGGGCGGACTGGATCTGTATACAAACTATCCCGGAATGACGGCGAAGGCGGGGGATTCCCTCTCTTTCAGCCTGGAGCTGGATAATGCAGGGGAGGCTTGTGATGCCTCCCTTTCTGTGCAGTCTCTGCCGGAAGGCTGGGAAGGCTATATTTCCGGGGGCGGCGGACAGATCAGCCGTATTCACGTGCCGTCCGGAACGGCGTCCGCCACAGCTACTTTCCAGGTAGAAATCCCCGCAGATGCGCAGGAGGGAAGCTACCAGGTGGTTCTGGCTGCCGATGCGGGCGGCGGGGTATCCGATACGCTGACTCTGGATCTGGCGGTCAGCGAACTTGAGGTGAGTCAAGGAGATTTCTCCTCCGAATATCCGCAGCAGGAGGGAGCGGCAGGCACGGCTTTCAGCTTTAACGCTACTCTGGTCAACAACAGCGGAGAAAGCCGTTCCTACAGCCTTTCCGCTCAGACGCCCTCCGGATGGCAGGCAGCCTTCCGGCCCAGCGGGGAGAGCACTCAGGTAGCCAGCATTGAGCTGGAGCCGGGGGCCAGCCAGGGCCTGACCGTGGCGATCACCCCTCCGGACAATGTGGCAGCGGGAGAGTACACCATTCCCTGCAGCGCGATTTCCGGCAGCGAGACTCTGAATATGGAGCTGTCGGTGACCATCACGGAGAAGTATCAGCTGGATTTGTCCACTCCGGACGGCCTCTTGAGCTTTTCCGCCCAGGCGGGGGCAGATTCCGATGTAACCTTGAGCATCACCAACAACGGAAATGTGGCCATTGAAAATGTAAATCTTACCTCTTCCTCCCCCAGCGGATGGAATGTCAGCTTCGACACGCCCACAGTAGATGTGATCGAGGCAGGGGAGACTGCGCAGGTAACTGCCCATGTGACACCTTCCGATGAGGCTTTGACGGGAGACTATGTAGTCACCATAACGGCCAGTACCAGTGAAACCTCCGACAGCGCAGAGTTCCGGGTATCGGTGAAAACCAGCATGGTCTGGGGCGTTGTGGCAGTGGTGATTCTGGCGGCTATTATCGGCGTGATCGGCTGGATATTCCGCAAGTACGGGAGACGGTAATATGGCAGAAGATGTGATGATCGAAACCAGGGAACTGACAAAAAAATACGGGGACAAAACGGCGGTGGACCATCTGAACCTGACCATCCGCAAAGGCGAGGTGTTTGGACTTCTGGGACCCAACGGAGCAGGAAAGACCACCACCACCCTGATGCTCACCGGACTGACGGAACCCACAGAGGGGACGGCTCTGATCGAAGGAAAAGACTGTCTGCGCCAGCCCATGGAGGTGAAATCCATTGTAGGCTATATGCCGGACAATGTGGGATTTTACGGCGATATGACGGGACGGGAAAACCTGCGGTTTACGGCGGCCTTAAACTGTCTGGAGAGGGAGGAGGCAGAGGAGCGGATTGAAGGGCTCCTTTATCGGACCGGCCTTACGGAAGCGGGGGATTTAAAGGTGCGGGCCTATTCCAGAGGCATGCGCCAGCGTCTGGGAGTAGCAGATGTGCTGGTAAAGGACCCCAAGGTCATTATTATGGATGAGCCTACTCTGGGCATTGACCCGGAGGGCATGCGCCAGCTCTTGGAGCTGATCCGGGAAATGTCCAGAAAGGAGGGCCGCACCATCCTGATCTCCTCCCATCAGCTGTACCAGGTGCAGCAGGTGTGCGACCGGGTGGGGCTCTTTGTGGACGGCAGGCTGATGGCCTGCGGCACAGTGGAAGAGCTGGCGGAGCAGACCAGGGAGGGAACCCCGTTTTTAACAGAGATCCAGGTAGAGCCCGGGGACGAAGCCTTTGCCGGTTTTCTGAAGGAACAGGAAGGCGTATACAGCGTGGGCCGGGAGGGAGGACGCTACATCGTCGGTTCAGACCGGGATGTGGGAAATGCTCTGGCCCAGACGGCCCTGGAGCACGGCTATCAGCTAGTCAGCCTGCGCCCCTGCGGCAACGATTTGGATGATATTTATCGCAGATATTTTGAAAAGGCAGGTCATGAAGATGGGAACAGCAGCGGCAGCAAAATTAAAAGATTTATTTCACGGAACCGCTGAAAAAGCGGGAAAGAGGAGAAGAAATACCGGCCTGTGGGCTTTGTATCACAAGGAGATGACGGACCATATCCGCAGCAGGCGTTTTCTGCTGGTGCTGGCTTTGGTGGCGGCAGCCGGTTTTGCCAGCCTATACGGCGCCGTGGGAGCCATCTCCTCCGCTTCTTCCTCCGACTTGGGAGAGTTTGTATTCCTTCAGCTTTTCATCACCAGCGGAAGCTCCATTCCCTCCTTTGTATCCTTTATCGCCCTGCTGGGGCCTTTTGTGGGCCTTGCCCTGGGCTTTGACGCGGTAGGAGGAGAGCGCAGCGGAGGAACCTTAAACCGCCTGCTGTCCCAGCCTATTTACCGGGACAGCGTGATCGTCGGAAAGTTTTTGGCAGGAGCCACGGTGATCTTCACCATGCTGGCTGTGATGATTGGAGCGGTCAGTGCACTGGGGATGCTGGCGGCAGGGATCCATCCGGGGGCAGAGGAAGTGGGAAGAATCCTGGTGTTCCTGGTCTTTACCGGAGTTTACATCTGTTTCTGGCTGGGGCTTTCCATCCTGTTTTCCGTCCTGTGCCGCCATTCGGCTACCAGCGCCCTGGCAGTTATTGCCTGCTGGATGTTTTTTACAATTTTTCTGAGCCTGCTGGCAGGGATGATCGCGGCAGCTCTGTATCCCCTGGAGGGAATGGCCGGGATCTTTCATATGGCGGATTATTACAGCACACAGCTGGCCATCAACCGTTTGTCGCCCTATTATCTCTACGGGGAGGCGGTGACCACCATTTTAAATCCCGGCGTGCGCACCACTGGCCTGGTAACCAACGCGCAGCTTGAAGGAGCGGTCGCAGGATACCTGCCCTTTGGGCAGAGCCTGCTCCTAGTGTGGCCTCAGCTGGTGGGAATGGCGGCCCTGACTTTGGCGGTATTTGCCATCGCCTATGTCAAATTCATGAGGCAGGAGGTAAGGGCCAGCTAGATTGGAACGGTTACATGAAATGGAGAGGCAGAACGTATGCGGATTTTAATTGTGGAGGATAACCGGCGTCTGGCGGAATCCCTGAAAGATATACTGAAATCTCTGCGCTATGAGTCGGACATCAGCCTGGACGGTCCGGAAGGCTTTGAACGGCTGATGAGCGGACTTTACGACGGGGTGATCTTGGATGTGATGCTTCCGGGGATGGACGGGCTGGAACTTTTAAAAAAGGCCCGGTCCGCCGGAAACGGGACGCCGGTCCTGATGCTCACAGCCAAGAGCGATACGGAAGATAAGGTGGCTGGGCTGGATGCCGGGGCGGACTACTATCTGACGAAGCCTTTTGATAAGGATGAGCTGGCGGCCGCCTTAAAAGCGGTGCTGCGAAGAGGCGGAGAACTGATCCCGGATGTGCTCTCCTTTGGAGATATCCGCTTAAACCAGTCTGCCTTCAGCCTGGAGCGGGGCGAGAAACGCATCCGCCTGGGGAAACGGGAGTTTGAGGTCATGCGCCTCCTCATGTATGCCAAAGGGGCAGTGGTCTCCAAGGAGACGATGCTCTTAAAAATATGGGGAGACGACGGGGAAGCGGTGGATAACAATGTGGAGATTTACATTTCTTTTTTGAGAAAGAAGCTCACCTTCCTGAAAGCTTCCGCTTCCATCGTCACAGCCCGCCACCTGGGCTACTATCTGGGGAACCGTTTAGGACAGCAGGAACATATGCCGTCCGGAATAGATTCCTTACCTGAGAAAGGGGGCCGGTCCGAATGAAAGAATTAAAGGGCCTGCGGATTAAATTTGTGGTTTCCAATATGGCAATGGTCAGCCTGGTGATCGGTCTGGCCTTTTTGCTTGTGGGAGGCCTGATGAAATTTAAGGTCGAGCAGAATCAGCAGCGGCTCCTGGGAGAGGCGGCTTCCATGGAAAATTTCCGGGAGGTTCTCTGGCAGGATCAGAGGACCCGGATGCCGTTTTTTATCCTGGTGACGGACGGGGAGGACAATGTCATTCAGGTAGAAGGACAGTATGGAGGACTGGGGCCGGATGAAAAGCTGATGCAGGATTTGGCGGCCAGAAGCCTTTCCGGCTCCCAGGACAGGGGAGAACTGGAGTTTTATCAGCTGTCCTATCTGAGACAGCCCTTTGAGAACGGATACCGCATCGCCTATGTGGACACCAGCATGGGCAATGCTTTTACATCGGATATGTGGAGGACCCTGGGGATCATCGGAGGGGCAGTGTGGCTGGCTCTTCTGGCTGTGAGCTTTTTCCTCTCCAAATGGGCGGTGGACCCGGTGGAACATTCTGTCAGGCGGGAAAAGCAGTTTGTAGCCGATGCCTCCCATGAGCTGAAAACGCCCCTGACCGTGATCATGGCAAATGCCCAGCTCCTGGAGGAGGAGAATCATTCCAAAACAGGAGATGAGGGCCGGTGGCTGGACAACATCCTCCAGGAGGCGGAGGGGATGAAACGGCTGGTGGAGGAGATGCTGACGCTTGCCAGAAATGAGGCTGCCGGATTCGGAAGAGAGAAAAAGGTGTTTTCCCTAAGCAATGTGGTGATTGAAAGCGTGCTGTCCTTTGAGGCGGTGTTCTATCAGGAAGATAAGGAACTGGAAAGCGATGTGGAGGAGGAAATTTGCATCCGGGGAGATTCAGGGCAGTTCGGGCAGGTGATGGGAATCCTGCTGGACAACGCCAAAAAGTATTCTCCCGCCGGCGGGAGGACGAAAGTCCGGCTGGAGCGTCTGGGCAATAAAAAAGCCCGGCTGATGGTAGAAAACGCCGGGGAGGAGATCCCTCAGGATAAGCTGGAAGTGATTTTTGACCGGTTCTATCGTTCGGATGTCTCCAGGGGAGACCAGAAGGGCTACGGTCTGGGGCTTGCCATCGCCAAGAGCATCGTGGAGGGCAGCGGAGGCCGCATCTACGCTCATTCCCAGGAAGGAAAGAATCAGTTCTTTGTGGAAATCCGGACTGTCCCGGATCAGGAGAGAAGAGAGCGCATGGCAAAGGAATAGATTTCCTGGCTTTTCTCCTTCCACTTGCTGCAGACCTGCTCGGCCTGTTCCTTGTCAGGCAGGGACAAATCCAGGCGGATGAGAACGCTTTTTCCCTCCCGCACCTCGCAGTGGGCGATATAATCCTGGCCGGTGGACTTATAGTAATCGGCGCTGGTACCCACCTCGTCCCGCAGGCGGAACTTGTTCTCCTTGATATACTGGTCCATATCCTCGATGATGGCGGAGGAAATGTTCTTGCCGAAAAAGTTCAGGGTCTCCTCCCCCTCGCGGGTGAGCTCATACCGGGTGCTGTTGTGGCTGGGCTCCTTGTGGACCAGACCGGATTCCTCCAGTTCGTTTAAGGCCTGCTGGAGGGTAAAGTAGGTGGTATATTCATGTTCAGTAAAAAAACTGATCAGCTGAGCGTTGGTCAGAGGAAATTTTACCTGCTTGAGCAGATATAAAGTCATCAGCTTGTATAGGGTCATGGGCTCAGTCAACATAGGAAACACACTCCACCTTTAAGGCTTTTCCTTTATCATAGCAACTTTTCGCTTTTAATTCAAGATGAAATGTGCTATCATAGAAACCGATAAACGGTTCCTCTGGATGGAACCGTTCGAAATCCATGCAGGAAACAGCAGAGAAAATTAGGTGGTACTATGAGAGAACGGATCAACCGGCTGGCCAGGGGGATTATCGACAGCGAGGCGCCCCAGGTGGTCATTACGCCAGAGCGGGTGGAAGAACAGGTGCCGGCGTCTGCCAGGACCAGAGGAGAGCTGATGGTTGCCAGCAGCAACAACCTTTATATTAAAGGACTGGTATATTCCAGCAATCCCAGGGTGACGATTTCCAACAATGCCTTCGGCGGTCTGCGCAACCGGATTGTCTTTGAGATTAACAGTCAATACCTCAAACATGGAGAAACGATTAAGGGATCTTTTTATCTGGTCACCAATGGCGGCGAAAAAGAGATTCCTTATTCTTTGCGCGTTCAGAGCGGAGTCTCCGGCAGCACGCTGGAGAGCCTGAAGACAGCGGAGGATTTTGCAAGGCTGGCAAAGAAGGATCTGGACCTGGCCCTTCAGCTCTTTGAATACCAGGACTTTGTCCAGGCCCCCTTTATGGAGGACGGACTGTGCCGGACGATTTATGACGGCTTAAAGGGAAGACCCGGCAGGCGCAACCTTCTGGAGGAATTTCTGGTAGCCCTGAGGGTCAAGGAGCCGGTCCGCCTTTCAGTGAATACGGAAAAAAAGTCCTACGACTGTCAGCAGCAGGGCGCTCAGGACTGGCTGGAAATCCGCAGCAGCGGCTGGGGGTATGTACAGATCCAGGCCCAGGCGGACGGGGATTTCATTGAGCTGGTCCAGAGCCAGTTTACGGACCAGGATTTTAAAGGAGGCCTTCTGCGCCTGCCATTTCGGGTCCGCAGGGAAAAGCTTCACGGGGGAAAAAATTTCGGCTCCATCCATCTGACAGCGCTGAGGGAAAATTTTACAGTAGAAATAGAGGCTCTGGCTCCTCAGGCAGAGCAGGATAAGGGAAAAACGGGCAGCGGCCGGGTGGAGCTGGAGAAGCTCTACCCTTACCTGGCGAAGAGGCTGGATATGGAGGCCGGGGTTTTAGACCGGGAAACGGCATTAAACCAGATGACCCAGGAGCTTCAGAAGCTGAGAGAGGAGTTCCCGGAGGATGACCTTCCGGTTCTGCTTCAGGCGGAGCTTATGCTGATGGGCGGAAGACGGGAAGCCGCCGCCGGACTTTTGGGAGAACGGGGAGAGCGGATGGCTGCCCTGGGGGAGAAAGAACGGGAGCGGTACTGCTATTTCCGGTATCTGAACTACCTGCTGAATCCGGGACCAGGGGCGAAGGAAGGCCTGATTCGCCTTCTGAACCAGTATCTGGAGCGGATGGATGGGGAGAGCTTTTATCTGTTCTTCCTCCTGATGGAGGTGGACGAGCGGTTAAAACAGAATCCGCTGGAGCTTTACCTTCGGATGAAGAATATGTATCAGGAAGGCTGCCGCAGCCCCTTTTTGTATCTGGCCGCCAGCCGTCTGCTGGAGGTTCACCCGGATTTGATGGCAGGTCTTGGGGAATTTGAGGTCCAGGTGGTGTATCTGGCCGCAAGGAAGGGATTCTTAAACCGGACTATGGCGGAGAAGACGGCGGTCTATGCCCAGAATTTCCGCTATTACAAGAGGATCTATCAGTGGCTTCTGGAAAAAATCTATGAGCTCTATCCCATGTCCCAGGTGCTGGAGGCCCTCTGCGCTCTGTTGATCCGGGGCAACCAGAAGGGGAGCGGAGCATTTAAGTGGTACAGCATGGCCCTGGAACAGGGGGTGAACCTGACACGGCTTTACGAGTATTATCTCTACTCCCTGCCAAAGAACTACGGCCATCTGCTGCCCAAGGAGGTGCTGCTGTATTTCTCCTATGACAAGGATTTGGACGATGAGAACCGCTGTGTCTTGTACCGGAACATTCTGACTTATATGAATCCTTCCTCGGAGCTTTATCAGACCTATATGAGGCCTATGGAGCAGTTTGCCATGGAGCAGCTTTTAAGGTCCAGGATCAACAGCAGTCTGGCGGTCATCTACGACCACATGATCTATAAGGACATGATCGACCGCAGAGCCGCCAGAGTCCTTCCGGGGATTCTGCGCTCCTACCGGATCCAGTGCAAGGACCCCAGGATGAAGTACGTCATTGTCCGGTACCAGGAACTGGCGGATGACCAGGCGTTTGCTCTGGACGGGGGAGTGGCCTTTGTGCCGATCTTTTCGGACCGGTTTGTGCTCCTGTTCCAGGATGCCTTTGGCAGCCGGTATCTGGATGTCAGCTGCTATAAGGTTCCGGTGATGGATAAGCCGGAGCTTTTGGAGCGCTGCTATGAGGTGTGCCCGGAGCATCCCATGCTCCGGCTGATCGCATGCCGCAGGATCCTGGAGGAGGGGATTCAAGAGGATTCCCAGGCGTCCTTCCTGGAGCAGCTGATGGAGGACTTAAACTTAAATCCTGTATACCGGGAACAGCTGCTTTCGGCAGTAACCGATTATTACTGCAATAAGGCCCGGAGCCAGGACGGCGGCTCCATGTCCTTTGACTGCGCTTACCTGGTGCAGATGGATAAGGAGGGGTTAAACCCCAGGCAGCGGCAGAAAATCTGTGAAACCTTGATCAGCCAGAACTACATGCGGGAGGCCTATGAGATGATCGGCCTCTACGGCAGCCAGTACATCAGTGTACAGAGCCGTATGAAGCTCTGTGACCGGATGATCCTCCAGAATCTGTTTGACCAGGACGAGCTTCTCTTAAACCTCTCCTACGGAGTGTTCCGGGAGGGGTGCTGCGACAGTGTGATCCTGGATTATCTCTGCGAGCATTTTAACGGAACCGTGGAGCAGATGTACCAGGTATTGATCCAGGCAATCCAGGACCATGTGGAAACCTATGACCTGGAGGAACGTCTTCTGGCCCAGATGATGTTTACGGGGCAGACGGCTCAGATCGATTCTGTTTTCCAGCTCTACACCCAGCGGAAAAATACCAGGGAGAGCGTGGTCAAAGCCTATTTCACGGAAAAGAGCATCGCCTATTTCCTGAAAGGCGAGACAGTGGGCGAGCCGGTATTTCAGTATCTGGAGGGCGTGATCAATGCCAGCATCGAGAAGGACCGGGTTCCCACGATTTATCTGCTGGCCCTGACCAAGTATTATGCTTCCTGTCCTTCCCTGAATGAGGAGCAGACCCGGCTCTGCCGCATTGTGGGAGGCCTTCTGATCAGTGAGGGACTGGTATTTTCCTACACCAGAGAGCTGTCCCGCCATATGGCGGTGCCGGAGGATATCATGGATAAGGCTATGGTGGAGTACCATGGAAGAAAGGACAGCAGGCCGGAACTGATGGTGCGGATCCTGCCCGGCGAGGAGGAATACCACAGTGAGGAGATGCATCGGGTATACCAGGGGATCTTTGTAAAGCAGAAGGTTCTGTTTGAAGGGGAGACGATGGAATACCAGATTTACGACCTGGAAAACGGCATCCGCACGCTGACGGCTCAGGGAAAGGCAGTCTGCGACCACAAGCTGGAGGGCAAGGAAAACAGCCGTTTTGTGCTGCTCAACCACATGGGAAAGGCCTTTGAGGAAAAGGACGAGGAGGCCCTGAAAAATACCATGGAGGATTATCTGAAGAAGGCGGCGGTTCTCTCGGAACTGTTTCCGACCATGTGATAAGTAAGAAAGGGGCTGTCTATGGACAGACTGATCATAGGACTTGATTTAAATGATGATTATACCAGAATTGTCTGCCATGGCCAGGAGAAATCCTGGACCATTCCCACGGTGCTGTGCCGCCGCAAGGACGAAGAGGTCTGGCTTACGGGGGAGGAGGCTTATGCCTGTACCCTGGTAGGAGATGGGGTTATGGTAGATAAGCTGGTGAAAATGGCGGCCAAGGAGGGAACCTCTACCATCGGGGAGGTTCGGTATACCGGAGGCAGCCTGCTGAACCTGTTTATACAGAAGATCCTGGAATACCCCAAAAAGGAATTCGGCACGGAGAAAATCGGACAGCTGGTCATTTCCCTTCACCGGGTGGATGCGGGGATGATGGACCTGTTTTTAACCTGCGCCGATTTTCTGGGGATTCCAAGGGAGCGGATCCATGTCATCAGCCATATGGAAAGCTTTGTCTACTATGTGCTGAGCCAGAGAAAGGAGCTGTGGAGCAATCAGGTAGGGCTGTTTGATCTGTCTGCCCAGCGTCTGTGCTACTATGAGATGAAGGTTCAGAGAGGGCTGCGCCGCAATATGGTCCAGGCGGATTCCGAGGATATGGAGGAGGCATTTAATCTGGATATTTTGGACACTCCATCCGGAGGACGGCTGGCGGACCGGATCCTCACCAGCTGCGGGGAGCGGGTTCTGAACAAAAAGCTGTTTTCTTCCATTTTTCTGACAGGAAAAGGTTTTGAGCGCCAGGATTGGGCGGCGGAGTTTATGAAGCTGGCCTGCCACAGGAGAAAGGTTTTTGTGGAGCCGGTGATCTTTGCCAGCGGCGCTGCGGACAAGGGGGCAGATTATGAGAGCAAAACTTCCTCCTATCCCTATATTTTCATCTGCGAAGGAAGGCTGAAGGCCCAGGTTTCCATGAAGGTTATGCGCAGGGGAAAGGAAAATCAGCTGATCTTGGCTTCCTACGGGGATAATTGGTACGAATCCAAGACCAGCCTGGAACTGATCCTGGACGGAGCAAAGGAGATTGAATTTACCATTACGCCTCTGGATTCCAAGAAAAAGAAGCTGGTGAGGATTCCCCTGACGGGATTTCCGGACCGGCCGCCCAGAACCACCCGGATCCAGATGAATCTGGGATTTCTGGACGAGAATACCATGTCGGTGGTGATTAAGGATAAAGGCTTTGGGGAGCTGTTTGCTTCCTCCGGGGCCCAGATCCGCCAGGAGGTGAGCTTATGAGCCTTTTGCTCTGCAGGCTGGAGCCGGTGCAGCATCCCTACTATGTGGAGGTACTGGGGATCCATCTCTACTCTTCTCAGGAGCTGTGCTATGTTATCTACAACAACCCGCTTCTGGTGATGGAGGATTTTCTGGATACGCCTCTGATCACCTTTATCCGGGAAGAACTGGGTATGGAGCCCCTTGCCAGAAAGCTTCAGACCCTGTCGGACCAGAAGAACAATACGGACGCTATGCTGCTCCTGATTCTGTCCGAATGCGACTATTATACGGAAAGCGAGATCAACCGGTTCAAACAGACCCTGGCTGCCTGCCGCAAGTACCATCCGGCGGAGTATTTAAAGGCCGTGGCCGATGCCTTGTTTCAGAAGAAGCAGTATGGAAAGGCCATTGTCCGGTATCAGAAAATTCTGGAGTTCCCTAAGGATAAGGTGGTGGACGATGAATTTCTGGCAAAGGTATACCACAATCTGGGGGCGGTGTATGCCCAGATGTTTCAATACGAAAAGGCGTTCCGAGCCCTGGACCAGTCTTACGTGCTGCACAAGAACCCGGATACCTTAAAGAGGATCTATTTCTTAACTGTTTTTGAGCCTGCTCTGGCGGTGCGGGAGCGCTACCAGTCCCTGTTTACCCCTCAGGCAAAGGAAAAATGGGAGGAAGAGCTCTCCCTGGCCCGGCAGAATGCCATGGCGGCAAAGGAGGTAGCAGCCCTGAGGGAGCTCTTTAAAAAAGACCCGGTAAAACGGATGAAAGGCGCCGGCGAGATGATCTGCCAGTGGAAACAGGAATACCGGGGGATGATATGATGATACCAGGGTCAATATGAATGTTTTTGAGGATTGCGGGAGCGCGAAGCGCGGAGCAATCCGGTATCATGGGAGAATGAAAGACAACACAAGGAGGACAAACCAATGGCATTTGATGCTGCTAAGGAGTATTTGGAGAAAATCGGCCTGGGAGACCGGGTAAAGGAATTTGATGTTTCCAGCGCCACCGTGGAGCTGGCGGCCCAGGCAGTGGGCTGTGAGCCGGCCCACATTGCCAAGACCCTCTCCTTTCTGGTAGGAGATGAGGGGATCCTGATTGTGGCGGCGGGGGACGCCAAAGTGGACAACCATAAATACAAAGAGACCTTCCACGCCAAGGCCAAGATGATGACGCCCCAGCAGGCGGTGGAACTGGTGGGACACGCCGTAGGAGGCGTCTGCCCCTTTGGGATCAAGCCGGGGATCAAGGTATATCTGGATGAGTCCTTAAAGCGCTTCGACATCGTATATCCCGCCTGCGGCAGCGCCAACAGCGCGGTGAAGCTGACCATTCCGGAGCTGGAGCGGGCATCCGCCTGCGAGGGATGGGTGGATGTGTGCAAGGGATGGGAGTAAAGAGAACCTGAAATTCTCTTGACAAACGCCCGTCAAACCGATATGATGGTTAGTATCGAAAAAGGCCGTGAAGAAGAGGAGTACACCGCCGCCTCCCTCAGAGAGGACTGTCCGCAGGCTGAAAGGCAGTCCGGGAAGGGCGTCAGTGGAAGGTAGCTTTGGAGCCGGAACGCCCAGAAATCCTGTGAACCCCGAAGCGGTTCAGGCAGTAAGTGTTCCCGGAATGCCCCGTTAAAGGCACAAATGAGGCCGGAAAGCCGCTGCAGATGCAGAGCGGAAAATTTCCGGTGAAATAAGGTGGTACCGCGAGTCAATTCGCCCTTTGCAAAACCGGAAGCCGGATTTGCAGAGGGCTTTTTGTTACGAGCACTTGGCGAGGTTTTTTCGAGCCTAGTGCGGAGTATTGTTAGGAGCACTTGGCATACGGCTTTCAAAACAAGATATTTGAAAAAGGAGACAAGGACCATGAAGGAACTGGAGAAGACCTACAACCCGGCGGCCATTGAGGACCGTCTGTACCAGAAATGGCTGGATGGCCATTATTTCCACGCAAAGGTGGACAGAAGCAAAAAGCCTTTTACCATTGTGATGCCCCCGCCAAATATCACGGGACAGCTGCACATGGGACATGCCCTGGACAATACGATGCAGGATATCCTGATTCGATATAAGCGGATGCAGGGATATGAGGCCCTGTGGCAGCCGGGAACGGACCATGCCGCCATTGCCACTGAGGTGAAGGTCATCGACAAGCTGAAGCAGGAGGGGATCTCCAAGGAGGACCTGGGACGAGAGGGCTTCTTAAAGAAATGCTGGGAGTGGCGGGACGAGTACGGCACCCGCATCGTCAAGCAGCTGCACAAGCTGGGTTCCTCTGCTGACTGGGAGCGGGAGCGCTTTACCATGGACGAGGGCTGCTCCGATGCGGTCCTGGAAGTGTTCGTCCGGCTCTACGAGAAAGGCTATATCTACAAAGGCTCCCGGATCATCAACTGGTGTCCCGTATGCCAGACCTCCATTTCCGATGCAGAGGTAGAGCATGTGGAGCAGGATGGCTTCTTCTGGCATATCAATTATCCGGTAGTGGGAGAGCCGGGACGGTTTGTGGAGATCGCTACCACCCGTCCGGAAACCATGCTGGGCGATACGGCGGTCGCGGTGAATCCGGAGGATGAGCGCTATAAAGACCTGGTAGGCAAGATGCTGAAGCTTCCCTTAACGGACCGGGAGATTCCGGTGATTGCCGATGCGTATGTAGATATGGAGTTTGGAACCGGCTGTGTGAAGATTACCCCGGCCCACGACCCCAACGACTTTGAGGTAGGCAAGCGCCATGGTCTGGAGGAGATCGTGATCCTGAATGATGACGCCACCATCAACGTGCCGGGGCCATACTTCGGTATGGACCGCTACGAGGCCAGAAAAGCCATGGTGGAGGATTTAAAAAAGCAGGGACTTCTGGTAAAAGTGGTTCCTCATACCCACAACGTGGGAACCCACGACCGCTGCAAGACTACGGTAGAGCCCATGGTGAAGCAGCAGTGGTTTGTGAGGATGGAGGAGATGGCAAAGCCGGCCATCGAGGCGTTAAAGACGGGCCAGCTGAAGTTTGTTCCGGAGAATTATGGAAAGACCTATCTCCACTGGCTGGAGAATATCCGCGACTGGTGCATTTCCCGCCAGCTGTGGTGGGGCCACCGGATCCCTGCTTATTACTGCGAGGAGTGCGGGCACATCCATGTGGCAAAGGCCAAGCCGGAAAAATGCGAGAAGTGCGGCTGCACCAGCTTAAAGCAGGATGAGGACACACTGGATACCTGGTTCTCCTCCGCTCTGTGGCCTTTCTCCACTTTGGGGTGGCCGAAGCAGACCGAGGATCTGGAGTATTTTTACCCCACGGACGTGCTGGTAACGGGATACGATATCATCTTCTTCTGGGTTATCCGCATGGTATTTTCCGGAATTGAGCAGACAGGAAAATGCCCCTTCCACACGGTGCTGATCCACGGCCTGGTGCGGGATTCCCAGGGAAGAAAGATGAGCAAATCCCTTGGAAACGGAATCGACCCCCTGGAGGTGATCGACAAGTACGGCGCTGATGCCCTGCGCATGACCCTGATCACCGGAAACGCCCCCGGAAATGACATGCGTTTCTACTGGGAGAGGGTGGAGAACAGCCGCAACTTTGCCAATAAGGTGTGGAACGCCTCCCGCTTCATCATGATGAACATTGAAAAGGCTCCCGATGTATCCGGCGTGACCCTGGACCAGCTAACCATGGCGGACAAGTGGATTCTCTCCAAGGTCAATACCCTGGCCAAGGATGTGACGGAGAATCTGGATAAATACGAGCTGGGAATTGCCCTCCAGAAGGTTTACGATTTCATCTGGGAGGAGTTCTGCGACTGGTACATTGAGATGGTCAAGCCCAGACTCTATGATGACCAGGATACCACCAAAGCGGCTGCGATCTGGACCTTGAAGACGGTTCTCATCAATGCACTGAAGCTTCTTCATCCCTTTATGCCCTTTATCTCCGAGGAGATTTTCTGCAATCTCCAGGACGAGGAGGAGACCATCATGGTTTCCAGCTGGCCGGTTTACCGGGAAGAGTGGAACTTCGCCAAAGAGGAGAATGCTACTGAGGTGATTAAGGAAGCGGTCCGGGCTATCCGGGGAGTGCGCACCTCCATGAACGTTCCGCCCAGCAAGAAGGCAGCAGTTTATGTAGTTTCAGAGGATGCAGAGCTGAGGGATATTTTTGAGACCAGCAAAAACTTCTTCGCCACCCTGGGATACGCCTCCCATGTGACGGTTCAGGAGGATAAGACGGGAATTTCCGAGGACGCTGTTTCCGCCGTGATTCCCAAGGCGGCCATCTATATGCCCTTCGCGGACCTGGTGGACCTGGAGAAGGAGATCGCCAGACTGAAGGCCGAGGAGAAACGGCTGGAGGGAGAGCTGAAACGCTCCAATGGTATGCTGAGCAATGAGAAATTCATCAGCAAGGCGCCTAAGGATAAGATCGAGGCAGAGCGCGCCAAGCTGGAAAAATATACCCAGATGATGGAGCAGGTGAAGGCCCGTCTGGCTCAGCTTGAAAAATAAAGGTACTGTCTAGGACGCGCGAGGAACAACAAGATGAAACTGAAACAATCGCTGTTGCTGCTTCTGGCGGCAACCATCTGGGGCATCGCATTTGTAGCACAGAGCGCAGGCATGGAGTATGTGGGGCCCTATACATTTAACTGCATCCGTTCGATTTTAGGAGGTCTGGTACTGATCCCGGTGATTCTGGTGATGGACCGGGCAAAGAAGCGGGAAGACGGCGGGGAGTCTCCCCGCTTCTCGGACCCCGTCCGCAGAAAAAGCGAGCGGAAGGTGCTCCTTATGGGGGGAGTCTGCTGCGGTGTGGCCCTCTGTCTGGCATCTAATTTTCAGCAGCTGGGAATCCAGTACACCACGGTGGGAAAGGCCGGATTTATTACAGCCTGCTATATTGTAATTGTACCCTTTCTGGGGCTGTTTTTCGGAAAAAAGGTCAGTGCCTTTGTCTGGGGAGCAGTGGTGCTCTCTATGGCGGGACTGTACCGCCTGTGTATGTCCGGCGGTGAGGGGATCGGAGGAATCAATCAGGGAGATCTGCTGGTTTTAATCTGCGCCTTCCTGTTTTCCATTCATATTTTGGTCATCGACCATTTTTCACCCCTTACCGACGGCGTAAAAATGTCCTGCATCCAGTTTTTTGTATCCGGAATTCTTTCCGGGATCGCCATGCTGCTTTTTGAGGAGCCCAGGCTGGATGATATTCTGGCGGCGGCTCTGCCGATTCTGTATGCAGGAATTTTCTCCAGCGGGGTGGGATACACCCTGCAGATTGTAGGACAAAAAGGGATGAACCCGACGGTGGCTTCCCTGATTTTAAGCCTGGAGTCCAGCATCTCCGTTCTGGCCGGCTGGGTCCTTTTGGGACAGAGCATGAGCCTGCGGGAGCTCTCCGGCTGCGCGCTGATGTTCGGCGCGATTATCCTGGCCCAGATTCCGGCGCCTCAGAAACGAAAGGAAACGGCAAGGGAGGCATAATCCGTCGAATCCCGTCCCCAATATGCGGTTGCGCCCAGGAGAAATTTGGGGTAAGATAACAGAAGGAGGAATGAGGCTCTGACATGAATGCCTATGACTATATCGAGGGAATTCCCATGTGGGCCGGCAAGAAGCATTCTCTGGAGGAAATTGAGGATTTCCTGCAGGAGCTGAAGGATCCCCAGAAGTCGTTCTGCGTGGTCCATGTGGCGGGTACCAACGGGAAAGGTTCTGTCTGCGCCTTTTTGACCTCTATTTTGAAGGAGGCGGGCTATTTTACCGGCACGTTTATTTCCCCTCATCTGGAGCGGCTTGAGGAGCGGTTCCTTCTGGACGGGAATGTGATCGGGCAGGAGGATTTCCGCCAAAGCTTTCAGGAAGTTTATGAAACGGCGAAAAAACGGCAGGAGAGGGGACTTGGACACCCATCCTATTTTGAGTTCCTGTTCTATATGGCTATGGTCCTGTTTGCCAGAAAAGGAGTGGAGGCGGCGGTGCTGGAAACAGGCATGGGCGGACGGCTGGATGCGACCAATGTGATCAAAGATCCCCTGGCCTGTGCCATCACTTCCATCAGTCTGGACCATACCAAATATCTGGGGAACACGATCCCTGAGATCGCCGGGGAGAAGGCGGGCATCATCAAGCCCGGAGTTCCGGTGGTGTACGACGGCACGGACCAGGAGGCAGCCCAGGTGATCCTCAGTCAGGCCCTCAGGCAGAAGGCCCCGGCAGAGGCTGTGACGGGGGAGGACTATGTAAGGGAGAAAGCTTCTTTGGCAGGGGAGACCGGTCAGGACGGGCTCCAGGAAGGATTTTGGATACGGGAATGTCTCGGCGGCCGGGCCGGACTTCGCCTCTGCGTCCCATTTTCCGCTCCCTATCAGGCGCAGAATGCCATGATTGCGGTGAGAACGGCCCGGGTCCTGAACAGACGGGGACTGAAGATTTCCTCTGAGCAGATCGTGCGGGGCGTGGCAAATGCCAGATGGCCGGGACGGATGGAGCAGGCGGCGGCCGGAGTTTATCTGGACGGCGCTCATAATCCCGGAGGAATCCGCGCCTTTGAGGAGGCAGCTTTTGAAATCATTCAGGGACAGGGAAAGAAGCCCTATCTGCTTTTTGGGGTGATGGAGGACAAGGATTACCGGGAGATGGCAGCTCTCCTGTGCGAAAAGGTTTCCTGGCAGGCCATTGGGCTGGTACATGGAAAAAGCTCCAGAGGGGCAAGCCTGTTATCCCTGAAAGAAGCTTTTGAGCCAGTGTACGGCGGACCCGTATATGAGTTTTCATCGGCAGAGGAAGCCATGGAGAAAATGAAGGCGATGTCCGGGGACGGTCTGGTATTCTGCGCAGGTTCCCTGTATCTGACCGGAGAATGGAAACAGGCTTTGAACAAGGTCAATGCGGATAAAGGAGTGAACGTACATGATTGATTTTGAGGAAGAAATTGAGCGTTTTAAGCCCAGTCTGGATATTGAAGAGGTGGAGGATGCCATTGTCAAAAGTGATCTGACGGATATGACAGATGTGATGATGGAGCTGATTAAGGAGATTAATGAAAAGTAGGTCGGTGACTATGGATTATCAGAGGAGAAACGCCCAGATTGCCAACAGCTTTTACAACCTGGGACTGGAAAAGGCCAGGATGCGGGATCTGTCCGGGGCAGCCCATTCCCTGAAGGACAGCCTGCATTTTAACAAATATCAGACCGATGCCAGAAATTTGCTGGGCCTGATTTATTACGAAAGCGGAGAGGTGGCGGATGCCCTGGTCCAGTGGGTGATCAGCCTGAATCTGCAGCCGGAGAACAATCTGGCGGACCACTATCTGGATGAGATCCAGAGAAAGCCCGGACAGCTTGAGGTGGAGAGCCAGAATGTGAAAACGTTTAATCAGGCCCTTTGGCATGCTCAGAGCGGCAGCGATGACCTGGCAATCCTCCAGCTGGCCCGGGTGGTGGATGAGAGGCCGCATTTTATCAAGGCTCATCTGCTGCTGGCCCTGCTTTACATGAGAAGGGAAGATTATACCAAGGCAGGCCGTTCTCTGTACAAGATTCTGCAGATTGACAAGAGCAATTCCAAGGCTCTTTACTACATGTCGATCGTGAAGCAAAACACGGGCCGGGCGGAGGCGGAGAAGAAGCGGATGACCAAAGCTTTTTCCCACAAGAAGATGGAGGACGATGACATTATCCTTCCGCCTACCTACAAGGAGAACACGGGAATCTCCATTGTGGTCCATATTTTGATCGGTCTGGTGCTGGGGGTGGTGGCGGCCTATTTCCTGATTCTGCCTACCCGAATCTCGGACTTGAACCGGGTTCACAATGAGGAGCTGATCTCCTACAGCCAGCAGCTGAACAACGCCAACCAGCAGATTCAGGATTTGGAGAGCCAGAATCAGGAGATCCAGACCCAGGCGGATACGGTTCAGGCTCAGCTGGACGAGCTTCAGAATGGAAATACCAGCATCATTGCCCAGTACAAGAGTCTGATCGGCGTGCTTCAGTCCTACCGGGCCGGAGACCTGGTGACGGCTGCCATAAGCTACGCCCAGGCGGACTTTTCCCTGATTACCGATGAGGAGGTGCTGGCGGTGGTCAACGACGTTCAGGCGGACATGACCTCCAACGTGTACCAGACCCTGATCACCACAGGGGTGGAGCAGTGGAATGCCGGAAACAGGGACCGGGCTATGGAATGCTTCCAGGCAAGCCTGGAACTGGTTCCGGACAACCCGGAAGCCATGTACTATGTAGGGCGTCTATATCAGGAGGCCGGAGATACGGAAAACGCCAACGCCATGTTTGACCAGGTAGTAGGAAATTTCCCGGATTCCGAGTATGCCTCCAGGGCCCAAAGCGCCAGAGGATATTAAAAGTTTCATAACCGTTCAGGACGGCTAAAGCCGGAAAAGAAGATGAGCCATCCTGAACGGTTGCAAATTCTCAAGAGAAAACCAACACAAAAGACACTACGAAAGAAAAACACTTTCGCAGTGTCTTTTTTTGTTACGGGCACTTGGCGAGGTCCTGTCGAGCCTAGTACCCGGGGTTGTTACGAGCACTCAGCGCCTTATCTTTAGGCGCTCACGTGCGATACATAAAGATTACCCAGAGAAAGGGGATGGAAGAATGAAAAATCAGACATTTACATATGAGGCCAGGGGGCAGGTGCTGATTATCCATATGCCAAAGGAGCTGGACCATCATAACTGCAAAAGCCTGCGCCTGGAGACGGATTTTTTGATGGAGGAAAATTGCATCCGGAGAATTGTATTTGACTTTTCAAATACGGAGTTTATGGATTCATCGGGCATCGGCGTTCTTCTGGGCCGGTATAAGCAGATGAAAGCTTCCGGGGGTGAGGCTGTTTACTGCTGTGCGGGCCAACAGGTTGCCCGCATCCTGCGGGTAGGCGGCCTGGAAAAGCTGTTAAAGGGATTTGAGAGCCTGGAGGAGGCGGTAAAAGGAAGGGAGGAAGCATGATGGGATGTCAGAGCATGAAAATGGAGTTCGATGCCAGGTCGGAGAATGAGGAGTTTGCCAGAGTGGTGACGGCGGTGTTTATGAGCAGGTTAAACCCCACTCTGGAGGAGATCGACGATGTAAAAACTGCAGTTTCGGAGGCAGTTACAAATGCGGTGATCCACGGATATCAGGGAAAGGAGGGAACAATCTGTCTGAAGCTTTCTGCAGAGGAGGGAGAAAACAGACGGCTTTTTGTATCGGTTCAGGACCAGGGAGTGGGAATCGCTGACATTAAACAGGCCATGGAGCCTATGTTTACTACAGACCCCTCCGGTGAGCGGTCCGGCATGGGATTTTCCTTTATGGAAGCCTTTATGGACGAGATGAAGGTAGAATCGGAGCCGGGAAAAGGGACCCGCGTGTTTATGACCAAATACATCGGCAGGTGACGCTATGGAGGAGACCATCTGTTTAATCAACCAGGCGCATCAGGGGGATAAAGCAGCCAGGGACAGGCTGGTAACGGAGAATATGGGACTGGTCTGGAGCATCGTCCGCCGCTTTGGAGGAAGAGGATGCGAGATGGAGGACCTTTTTCAGATCGGGACCATTGGCCTGATGAAGGCCATTGACAAGTTTGACCCCTCCTTTGAGGTCAGGTTTTCCACTTACGCGGTTCCGATGATTGCAGGGGAAATCAAGCGGTTTCTGAGGGATGACGGAATGATTAAGGTGAGCAGGCCTTTAAAAGAACTGGGAATCCGTGTAAAGAGCGTCAGGGAGAAGCTGGCAAAAACAACAGGGAGGGAGCCTACCATTGAGGAGATTGCAGAGGCTTTGGGAGCCAGCCGTGAGGAAGTAGCGGCTTCACTGGAAGCGGGAGCAGAGGTGGAGTCTCTCTACCGGCCTGTGAATTCAGGGGACAGTGATGGAGTCTGCCTGCTGGACCGGCTGGAGGAGGAAGAGAGCCAGCAGGAGAAGCTGCTGGACCGCATGGTTTTAAAGGAACTTTTGATCGGACTTGAGGCAAAGGAGAAGGAGATTATCCTGCGCCGGTATTATCTGGGGCAGACACAGACCAGGATCGCCGCTGATTTGGGAATCTCACAGGTGCAGGTATCGAGGCTGGAGAAGCGGATTTTGAAAAATATGAGGCGGAAGATTGAATCTGAGTGACGTTATTTTTTTTTATTGACTAAACTTTATTTTTGTCGTATACTGAATGTAAACAAACGATACGAATTAAGGAGGTATTTGTCATGAGTTCTTTCCAGAAAATCGAGACGTCCAATGCGCCCGCGGCGATCGGCCCCTATTCTCAGGCTTTTACAGTGGGCAATCTTCTGATTACATCCGGCCAGATCCCGGCCAGCCCTGCAGACGGCAGCGTGCCGGAAGGGATTGAAGCCCAGGCCGAGCAGTCCATCAAAAATGTAGGCGCCATCCTGGAGGCCGCCGGAACCAAATTCGAGAATGTGGTCAAGACCACCTGCTTCCTTGCGGATATGGGTGATTTTGCCGCCTTCAATGCTGTATATGAGAAGTATTTTGTCAGCAAACCAGCCCGCTCCTGTGTTGCGGTGAAAGCCTTGCCAAAGGGAGTTCTGTGCGAAGTTGAGGCCATTGCGGTCCTCTGATCGCCCTGCATTCCCAAACAAAAAAGTCATGAGTCCGTCTGTGAACTCATGACTTTTTTTTGTTACGAGCACTTAGCGCCTGCCTTTTAGGCGTTTACGAGCACTTAGCGCCCGGCCTCATCCGTTCCGGATTCTGCCTGTAAATTCCGCAGATGAAGATATACCGTGTTTTTGGAAAGCCCCAGCCGTTCCGCCACCTTGGAAACCGCATTCTTCAGATTGAAAATATCTTTTTGGTAGAGAATGGCGATGATTTCTTTGTTTCGGTTGGTGGATGAGATAGTTTCGTCATGCTCTACCTGGATTCTGGCCTGGGAAATGGATTCCTCGATCAGTTCATCCGCGTTGGCCGCAAATGTCTCCAAAACGTCCGCCTTTGTCCCCGGCGTCTGAAACAGCTCCTCAATCAGGGCATACAGAGGCACATCCTGATAGAAGTTGATGCACAAAAGACCGATAATCTGACCATTTTCTCCGTTAATGGGGATCGTGGCCGAGCGAATCGGCGTTCCATTTTTGCTGCGGCTAAAATAAATCCTGCCCTTGCGATGGTCCCTGCTGCGCTGCATTTCTCCCAGAAGCTGCAGGGCAAAATCCGTAATGGGAGCCCCTTCCTTTCTGCCGGAATGATAGCCGTTTACCACTTTGATGGCAGCGCAGTCCAGGTCCTCCAGGCTGTGGAGTACAAATTCAAAGCTGCTGCCGAAAAAATCAGCCAGTCCTTCCAGGACAGATCCGTAGGACTGAAGAATCAGCCGGTCATTTTTACTGAGTGTGCGCTGGGTATTCATAATGGGGGCCTCGTTTCCTGAATAAATTGACGGCGGGCCGCAGTCCGCCGCGGGTTTCATGATCGGAATCAGTATACCACGATTTTTGGATGGATTGCAATCGTCTCTTAATTTCTATCGCAGCTACCGCGTATTGAAAAATGATGGGATTTTTATGATCTGCAACGAGTGCTCCGGGGAAAATCCAAAAGATGAAAAGTGGGAACGCATGGCAGCAGAAATGAAAATTTATACCAGGCAGGATCTGCTGAAAAAGGCTGGCTTTCGGGAACTGAGAACAGACCAGAATGAAAAGGGCTGGATTTGCATCGTGGGGAAAAAGTGATAAATTAAGAGACAGCAGGAATAAAGAAATGAAATTTTGCCATACTACCCATCAGAACCAGTCATTCTGAACGAAAAGGATGTGAGCAAATATGGGAATTGGAAAGCATTTGCTGGGGCTGGCGGCGGTGGCCGCGGCTCTGGTGTTGACGGGACTGCTGGTGTGGTATGGTCTGTTCCGGGTGGACGGGGCGGATTCCGGTCCAAACGGGACCTTAGTCCGGGAGCAGAGGGAAAATGACAGAGGCGGTGAAGATCCAAGCCGTCAGGCCATTGTCTTTGGGCCTGCCGTGCTCCGGGAACAGGAGGCCTATGTGACCGCCCCCGATTTCCTGGTAGTGGAGCATTCTCTATGAGTCAGACGGTATATCTGATGCTGCGCAAGCTGACGGAAACCAGCGGGGAGGTAGTCCGTCTGGGAGATGCGGCCCAAATCCTCTGCCAGGACGAGACAATCGAAAACCGCCTGAAGGCCATGAAAATTCTCCGCATTTCTTCAAAGAAACGCCATCGCTATGTGATGGAGGTTATGGAGATACTGGAGCTGATCCAGAACGAACTGCCTTCGGTCCAGGTGGAAAACCTGGGAGAGACTTCTTTTATCATCGCCTACAAGCCACCCGAAACCGAAAATCCGGTATGGCAGTGGGCGAAAACCATTTTTGTATGTCTGGTAAGCTTCTGCGGTGCCGCATTTGCCATTATGACTTTTAACAATGATGTGGATGTGACGGATGTATTCCAGGAACTCTACCTGCTGGTAATGGGGCGGAAGTCAGATGGCTTTACGATACTGGAGCTGGGGTATTCACTGGGGCTTGCTCTCGGAATTCTGGTGTTCTTTAACCATTTTGCCGCATTAAAGCTGAATACGGACCCGACGCCTCTGGAAGTGGAGATGCGCCTTTATGAGGACAACATCGCAAAAACCCTGATCGCTCAGCAGGAGGAACAGGAACAGAAGGAGAAGACATGATAAGATATCTGTTTTTGGGATTCATCGGCCTGTGTGCAGGAGGGGTAATAGCAGCCGGTGTATTTGCCTTTCTGGTAATGATTGGCGTTTTTCCAAGACTGATTGGAAAAACCAGCACCAAGAAGTACATTCTTTTGTATGAAACGGTGATTATTGCAGGAGGGGTACTGGGGAACCTTGCGGATCTGTACGAGCCTTTTTTGGTGGTTGGTGAATTTTGGGGACAGCTGCTGCTTGGAATTTTCGGAACAGCGGTGGGTATTTTTACCGGCTGTCTGTTCATGTCCCTGGCGGAGACGCTGAAGGCTCTTCCGACAGTTGCCCGGCGCATCCGTCTGGCAGTGGGGCTTCCCTGGCTGATCCTGGCCCTGGCTCTGGGGAAGCTGACCGGTTCTCTGATTTATTTTATTAATGGGTTTGGATAACCCGTTTGTACTGGAGGAAACTCATATGGAAATTGACCAAAAGAAATATGGAGACTATGTCAAAAAAGTAACGCCCGTTCACAGTCTTGGATTATCAATGGTACGGGCTTTTCTGACCGGCGGGACCATCTGCCTGCTGGGACAAATCATTACCAACACCCTGACCGGTCCCATGGGAATGGGGCGGGAAGAAGCGGCGGCCTGGACCCTGCTGGCGCTGATTTTTCTCAGTGTGCTGCTGACGGGCCTTAACCTGTTCCAGAAAATCGTAAAATTTGGCGGAGCGGGAGCTCTGGTGCCGATCACAGGTTTCGCCAACTCGGTAGCGGCCCCTGCGGTGGAATTTCAGGCAGAAGGAGACGTATTTGGAGTGGGCTGCAAGATTTTCACCATCGCCGGTCCGGTAATCCTTTACGGGATCTTCAGCAGCTGGCTGCTGGGGGTGATCTACTGGATCGGAGGCAGTATGGGGTGGATTTCGATGTAAAATATCTGTTCCCGGGGATTTTTTCAAGAAGGCAAATCGCCTTGACATGGAGGAGCAGACTCCTTTATACTTTCGATAGTTAGATAAAACTAACTTAAAAAGAAAAAAGGAGGACTCAACCATGTCTTTGATCAACAAAGAAGTAAGCGATTTTACCCTTCAGGCCTATCACCAGGGAGCGTTTAAAACGGTGACAAAAGAGGAAATCATGGGGAAATGGAGTATTTTCTTCTTCTATCCGGCAGACTTCACCTTTGTGTGCCCTACGGAGCTGGAGGATTTAGCTGATCTGTATGAGAAATTTCAGGAGGCAGGCTGCCAGGTGTATTCCGTATCCTGTGACACCCATTTTGTCCATAAGGCGTGGCACGATGCCTCGGAGCGGATTCAGAAAATCCGGTACCCCATGCTGGCGGACCCGACCCACGCGCTGGCAAAGGATTTTGAGGTTTACATTGAAGCCGACGGCATGGCGGAGCGCGGAACCTTTATCGTCAATCCGGAGGGAAAGATAGTGGCCTACGAGGTCAACGCCGGAAATGTGGGAAGGAATGCACAGGAGCTGCTGCGCAAGCTCCAGGCCTGCCAGTTCGTCCATACCCACGGAGACGAGGTGTGCCCCGCAAAATGGCAGCCGGGCGCGGAAACCTTAAAGCCTAGCCTGGATTTAGTGGGGCAGCTGTAATGGAGAAGGGATACGGGAATCTCTATGATGTGGCGGTAATCGGAGGAGGGCCGGCGGGACTGACCGCCGCCCTCTATCTGGCAAGGGCCAGATACCGGGTGGTGGTCATAGAGAAAGAACATTTCGGCGGACAGATTACCATTACCAGCCAGGTGGTCAATTATCCGGGGGTAGAGCAGGCCAGCGGCGTATCCCTGACCGATACCATGCGCCGCCAGGCGGAGGGCTTTGGCGCGGAGTTTCTTCTGGCGGAGGTGTTAAAACTTCAGATGGACGGGGACGTCAAAACCGTCTTTACCTCCAGGGGAGAGCTGCGCTGCTTCGGCGTCCTGCTGGCAGCGGGAGCCCATCCCAGACGGGCCGGGTTTCTGGGAGAGGAGGAGTTTCGGGGCAGGGGAGTGGCCTACTGCGCCACCTGCGACGGAGAGTTTTTTACCGGAAAAGAGGTGTTCGTGGTGGGCGGCGGTTTCGCGGCGGCCGAGGAGAGCGTATTTTTGACCAAATACGCCAGCCATGTAACCATTCTGATCCGGGGGGACGGTTTTACCTGCGCTCCCGCTGTTGCGGAACCGGCCCTGGATCATGAAAAGATTACCGTTCTGACCAACCGGGAGGTTCTGGAGGTTTCGGGAGAAGGAGGATTGGATTTCCTGAAGTACCGGGATACCAGAACCGGGGAGGTGACGGAGTACCGCAGCGAGCCCGGAGAGACCTTCGGGATTTTTGTGTTCGCGGGCTACGAGCCGGCCACGGAACTGGTAAAGGGAATCGCGGAATTGGATGAGAATGGATATATCAAAACGGACCGGGCACAGAAAACAAGCTGTGACGGCCTGTACGCGGCGGGGGATGTGTGCATCAAACCCCTCCGGCAGGTGGTGACGGCGGTAGGGGACGGAGCCCTGGCGGCTACGGAGCTGGAACGGTATGCTTCGGTTATGCAGAAAAAGACAGGGCTTTATCCCAAGGCTCCGGTCAAAACTTTTCAGGTACAGAAGGAGGCACCGCGGGAAGAGGCCGGCCTGATTCCGGAGGAGATGAAGGGCCAGCTGGAGGCGGTTTTTTCCAGAATGGAGAATCCTTTAAGGCTGCGCCTGTATCTGGATGAACAGCCCATTTCCCAGGAGCTGAAAGGGTATATGGAGGAACTTGGCCGTTTGACGGATAAGCTCAGGGTGGAAATTGCGGAGGAAAAGCTGGCGGAGAGGCCATGCGTGCGGATATTGCGGGAGGACGGGACCTGGACCGGGCTGGCATTTCACGGGGTGCCGGGAGGGCATGAATTTACCTCCTTTGTGCTGGGGCTTTACAATGCCGCGGGTCCGGGACAAACCATCGGCCAGGAGAGTATGGCAAGGCTCAAAGAGCTGGTCCGGCCTGTCCGTATGAAAATACTGGTTTCCCTCTCCTGCACCATGTGCCCGGAGCTGGTAACGGCCGCCCAGAAAATCGCAGCGGAGAATCCCAATGTGACGGCGGAGGTCTACGATTTGAACCATTTTCCGGACCTTCGGGATACCTACCGGGTGATGAGTGTTCCCTGTCTGGTGATTAACGACGGGGAGCAGGTTTCCTTTGGGAAAAAGAACGTGGGACAGCTCCTGGATCTGCTGCACAAAGGTCCGTGAGCTTAAAAAGCAAAACAGGCGGAAGGCAAATATGGTCTTTCCGCCTGTTTTTCGCTGCCTGGACAAAGGCAGGCCTTACTTTCTTCCATAAAGAAGCCCTACGCCGGAAAGCATCCAGGGGGCCTGCACATAGCGGGGGACGAACCCCTGCCGCTCTACGAAGGGAATGTAGTGGACTTCCCGGAAGCCTTCCCGGCGCAGCTGGCGGACAAATTCCTCCATATCTCCGTAAAGGGATTTCTGAGAGAATAAATCCTGGAAGGAAAAGCTGCCGCCTTTTTTCAAAACACGCAGGGCCTCCCGGACCACCAGGCGCTTATCCTTCTGAGAGCGGACCTCATGAAAGACGAAATTGCTGACGACCGCATCAAAGGTCTGGTCCGGGAAATCCAGACGGGCGGCGTCTCCCTTTTGAAAGGTTACCCGGTCCGAAACGCCTTCCAGGACCGCGTTTTTCTGGCACTGTTCTTTGGCATAGCTCCACTCTGCTCCCCAGTAGTCGATCCCGGTGAAATTGGCCTGTGGGTAGCGCTTCGCGCAGCGGTTTAACAGGGCGCCGGAGCCGCAGCCGATTTCCAGGAGGCGTCCTCTGCCGTTCCAGTCCAGGTGGTCAATCAGATACTGATGGAGCTTTCCCATGAGGCCGCCCCGGTTGAAGTCGAACAGAGCGCGGCAGCGCAGCATATAGAGCCACAGGAGAAACAATACGGCGGTCAGGATTCCAGTCAGAACAGCCGGAAGGGGAAAGGGCAGCAGCCAGGCCAGAACAATGGTCAGGGCCAGCAGGGCAAGCAGGACAGCGGCCATCCCCTTCATCATGGCGATGGGGACCCAGTTGCCGTAGTCAGGTGAAGTGTTTTTGTGATTCATGATAAAATCCTCCTTTTTCATAACACTTGTTATGTTCTGTTATGTAAAAAGCCCGGAGCGTTTGCTCCGGGTCTTTCTTACCATATAAAAATGTATGGATGAAATTTGTCTCATCGGAAGGGTTCTCCTTGGGTTAGTTTAAACTAATTATGATTATACTAGATGGATTCCCAGATTGCAAGAGAAAAAGAAAAGATTTTATAGGAGTTTTCAGCGTACTTTGCTATAATGGTTTCTATAAGACATGGGACTGGGAGGAGAGAAAGATGCAGTCAGAAGAGAACAGAAAAGAGGTCTTTGAATGCCTGCCGGAAGCATCGGCGCTGAGGATCATGGTAGTTCCCTCGGTCATCAGCCAGCTGATCGTGCTGATTTACAACATGGCGGATACCTTTTATGTGGGGCAGACGGGAAATCCCTATATGGTAGCCTCCACATCCCTGATCCTCCCGGTATTTAACATTACCCTGTGTCTGGCGGGGCTGGCCGGCATCGGAGGGGGAGCTCTGATCTCCAGACTGCTGGGGAGGGGAATGGAAGAGGAGGCCAGACGGGTAAGCTTGTTTTCCATCGGTCTGGCCCTGCTGGTGGCCGCCGCGTTCTCCGTGGGAACCGGCCTGTTTATGAAGGAACTTCTGGGGATTTTGGGAGCCGGGGAAAATACATACCGCTTTGCCAGACAGTATGCCCTGTGCGTGATCGTTTTTGGCGGGATTCCCACAGTCCTCTCCAATGTGCTGTCCAATCTGATCCGGAGCATCGGGCGTTCCAGGGAAGCCGGAACGGGCATCATCCTGGGCGGTCTGCTGAATATCCTGTTGGACCCTCTGTTCATGTTTGTGCTGCTGCCGGACGGTCTTGAAGTTCTGGGAGCCGGAATCGCCACCGCCCTTTCCAACTGCATCGCATGCCTGTATTTTCTGCTGGTTCTGAGAAAAATGGGCGGCCAGTCTGTAATTACCTTCAATCCCCGTGTGGGAAGGGCCGGCAGGGAGAGCGTGAAGGCCGTGTTTGCCGTGGGGATTCCTTCCGCCGTGGCAACGCTCTTGTTTGACCTGGATTATGTAATCATTGATAAGCTGATGGTTTCCTACCATGACCTGGCGCTGGCGGCCATAGGGATCGTATTGAAGGTGGAGCGATTCCCGCTGAATGTGGGAATCGGCATCTGCCAGGGGATGCTGCCGCTGGTGGCCTACAATTACGCTTCCGGAAACTGGAAGCGGATGAAGAAGATAATCCATCTGGCCGCCGGAGTGGGACTGGTCACTGCGCTCATCAGCATCCTTCTTTATCAGCTGTTTGCTCCGCAGCTGAGCCGCCTGTTTATTTCAGACGCCCAGACCCTGGAGATGGCTTCCCGCTTTTTGAGAATCCGGGTACTGGCCACGCCCCTGATGTTTTTAAGCTTTTTTACCGTCTACCTTTTCCAGGCCTTCGGCATGGGGAAAAAGTCCCTGCTTTTAGGGATGATGCGGTGGCTGGTCTTTAATATCCCCATGCTGTTTCTGCTCAACCGTCTGGTGGGAATGTACGGCATCGTCTGGTCCCAGGCGGCGGCCGATATCCTGACGGTCACCCTGTCCGCCTGCGTTTACCGGAAATTCGCGCCGAGAGAAGGGGACGCCTAAAACTCCTGACTCCTGTTCTCTCTTCAGCGCAGCGGCCAGCCGGTGAAATCCGCCGTCGGCGTAGTCGCCGATCTGGCGGGTCAGGGTCCGGACATATTCCATGGAATAGTCCCCTTTTAAGAGCTCCAAAAATCCCTTCATCCGCATCTCCACCAGAATCCGGATCAGCTCCGGGTCCACATCCGGCCTTCCATGGCGTTGGAAAAAGAGAAGAAAAAAGTTCCGCAGCTGGCCGTACAGCTCGTCCCGGAAGGAACCATACCGGGTCCCCTGGGATTTTTCCAAAAGGAGGATGGCTTCCTTACGGTGCAGGTAAAGAAATTCCATCAGCCGGATATCGTTTTCCGTACCCAGTTCAGGGCGCTCCAGTTCAGCTTCCAAAAGACGCTGCCCCAGGGCGGTCAGCTGGCTGGCGGTATCCGCTATAATCTGACAGAACAGGTCCTCTTTATTTTTGAAGAAAAAGTAAACGGCTCCGGTGGTGACGCCGGCCCGGGCGCAGATTTTGCGCAGAGAAGCCTTTTCAAATCCCTGCTCTGAAAATTCTTGTTTGGCCTGGAGCAAAAGACGTTCTCTGACCTCCGGCCCGGAAGGCTTTTCTTCCTCTGTGCGTATGGATACGTTCATGGGAATTCCTTTCTGTCCATAGAAATATATCTGCAACGGTTCAGGACCGTATATACCCCAAGGGCACTCAGCCTTCTTGTCCGGGAAACTCTTCCGGGCGCAGGTTGCAGGCGGTAATCTGAAATCCATCCCTGGCGTTTCCTTCCAGTATGGAGATTCCGCCGTTGTAAAGCCGTGTTTTCCCGGTTCCCATCTGGTGGTGGGAGAGACCTGCCAGAAGGACGTTGATGGCAGCGCCGTGAGAAACGGCAGCCAAAACGGAACACCCGGTTTCATCCAGTTTTTTTAAGGCCAGGTTCATCCGTTTTAGAACATCGGGAAAAGGCTCCATGCCCCCCGTATCCTCACCGGCGGACAGGGAAAAGTAGTCAGCCCGGTCTTTGATGTATTTTCCGGAATATTCTCCTAAGTCCCGTTCAATCAGCTCCGGCAGATCATGAACCTGTGTCAAAGAAAGTCCTGCACTGGAAGCAATAATTTCCCCGGTCAGATGAGCTCTCTTTAAAGGGCTGGTATAGACGGCCTGGATCCCGGAGCCGGCCAGAGCCTGCCCGCATGCCCGGGCCTGGGCGATGCCGGTTTCATTTAAGGGGATGTCTTCCCTTCCCTGAAAGCGCAGAAGGCGGTTCCAGTCGGTCTCCCCATGGCGAATCAGATATAATTTCATAACAGTTCTCCTTCTATATGCCTGAAAGCCTGGTCCCGGTTACTGGACCTGGCAAGGCAAAAATGTGGTAAACAACAGCGGTGCCTGTTCGGAACCGGCGCCAACAGTATTATAATACATTTCGGCTCTGATGGCAAAAAGATTCAAAGAGTGATAGAATAGAAGAATCATGAAGAAAAAAGGAAGTGAAGTGTACCATGAAACTGAACCAGGTATGGCTCCATGCAAAGCCGGCGGACTGCGACATTTGCATGGAGTAACGACAGTCGCAGAAACGTATGCTGGCTTTGCTGCTTGAATGGAATATTTCAAGGAGGGAGCCCATATGAAATACGTCAACGCAGGAAATATCCTTCCGGATCCTCTGGTGAAGGAGCTCCAGAAATATATAGAGGGAGGATATCTTTATATTCCCAGAGACCAGGCCAGATCCAGGGCCTGGGGAGAGGCATCCGGCTACCGGCAGGAGCTGAAACGCCGCAATCAAAAGATTGCGGAAGGGTACCGAAACGGTGAGACGGTGGAGGAACTGGCGGAACATTACTGCCTGTCCGTACATGCCATACGGAAAATTATATACCAGAAATAAATGCGGAGGCTGCCGGTAAGGCAGCCTTTTGTCGTTGCGCACACTCAGCACCCAGGTAAAAATCATTTCGGTATCATTTAGTAGATAGAAAGGAGGCAGCCAGCCGGGGTAAAATAATGAACGTATAATATATAGCAGAAAGGGGAGAATCCGTATGTGCCTCCGATTTGTATATCGGGGAAATGAAATGATAACCGGCTTTAACTTTGACATTGACCTTGCTCAGTGGGACCATCAGGTGATCGAGGAGGAGGACCGGTTCTATATTGGCATCCTGAGACCGGATGGAATCCGTCATTCTTACCACGGGGTCAACCGCAGCGGAAATGTGGGAACCCTTTTATACGTCCACGGAAATCCGGCGGGGGCCTGTGGGGAGGGACTGGAGGTCATGACCATTGCGGACCTGACGGAACAGTTTATCCAGGCCCGCCTTTCCTTTGACGATGTCCTCCGCATCCTGAAGACCAGGAAAATTGTCTATGCGCCGGACGCCACCATGCAGGCGATGCTGTCCGACCGGGAGGGGAGGACGCTGGTGATTGAGCCGGGCATCGGCTGGCGGCTGGAGAAAGGGAGATATTCCCTGATGGCCAATGAGTCCGTGCTGGATTGGGAAAGCACCCGGCCCTACCGGATCGAGGGGGATGACCGATACCAGCGGGCGGACCGGATACTGAGAAGCTGCGGGGAAAGGCTGACCGTTCAGGAGAGCCTGGAACTTCTCCGGCAGGTACAGATGGAGGGAAAATGGGCCACCCGGGTTTCCTTTGTCTACTCTGCCGGGGAGCAGGCGGTTTACTATGTCCAAAACGGTCAGTTCCATCAGGTAAAACGACACGTCTTTCGCTGAAGGGAGGAGAAAGAATGAGTGCGAAGAAAATCTATCCCAGAACAGGGGATCAGGAAACGGTCTATTTAAAGAGCGTGGTAACAGATCCCAATATTATCGTGGGGGATTTTACCATCTACAACGATTTTGTCAGGGACCCTAAGGAGTTTGAAAGGAATAATGTTTTGTACCATTATCCCATCAATCATGACAGGCTGGTCATCGGAAAATTCTGTTCCATCGCCTGCGGGGCAAAGTTTCTGATGAGGAGCGCTAACCACAGTCTTGCTTCCCTGTCCACCTATCCATTTCCCATATTCTATGAGGAGTGGGCATTGGATGTCAGGAACATAACTGCGGCCTGGGCGTCCAAAGGAGATATTGTCATTGGAAATGATGTGTGGATTGGATATGAGGCGGTGGTGATGGCGGGGGTGACCATCGGGGACGGGGCGGTCATCGGCGCCAGGGCGGTAGTGACCAGGGATGTGCCGCCCTACACCATTGTGGGCGGAGTCCCGGCAAAGGAAATCCGGAAACGGTTCCCGGATGAGACCATCGGAAAGCTTCTGAAGCTTCGCTGGTGGGACTGGCCGGAAGAAAAAATCAAAAGGTATATTGGAGAGATTCAGGAGGGAAGGATTGCGCTGGCGGATGAGTGTGCTAAAATATAGTAAAAGCACTCCGTCTCACAGAAATTTGACCATCGAATATTGAATTGGGCGGAAGAAAGGAATAAACCATATGTACCGAAAAGCAGAAAAAACAGATTGCGGGCAGATTTACCAGTTAATTTGCAAGTTAGAGGGGCAGACGCTGCCGCCGGAAGTATTTCGAGCGATTTTTGAAAAACAGCTGGAATCAGAAGCCTTTTTCTGTCTGGTCTGTGAGCTGGAAGGAAGGGTGGCGGGTGTCCTGAATCTCCGCTTTGAGGAGCAGCTGCATCACTGCGGACTTGTGGCGGAGATTATGGAATTTGTGGTTGCTCCTGGCTTTCGGGGAAGGGGAATCGGCGGGGAGTTGTTCCGTTTTGCCGGCGAAACGGCGAAAGAGAGGGGCTGCATCCAGATTGAGGCGGCCTGCAATCAGAAGCGGACAGAGGCCCACAGATTTTATATGGGCGTTGGGATGGAGAAGGGACATTTTAAGTTTTCAAAAGCTTTGTAATAAAATAAGGAGGTCCGATCAATGCAGGAAGAAAAGATTCCAATTCAAAGAGCGATCATGGTGCCTCACCCGCCATTGATCATTCCGGAGGTGGGACGTGGGCAGGAACGGCAGATTCCGTCTACCATTGACGCCTGTCATGAGGCAGCCAGAGCCGTAGCGGAGGCAAAGCCGGACACGGTCATTGTCCTTTCGCCCCATACCGTGATGTATGCCGACTATTTTCACATTTCACCGGGAGATGGAGCGGAAGGCAGCTTTCGGCAGTTCGGCGCTTCTCAGGTGAAGGTATCCGTTTCCTATGACACGGAGTTTGTTTCATTGCTGTGCAGGGAAGCAGAGAAGCGGGAAATCCCCGCGGGAACTTTGGGGGAGCGGGACTCACATCTGGACCACGGTACCATGATTCCCCTCTGGTTTCTGAACCACTATGACAAAAACTATCGGGTAGTGCGAATAGGGCTTTCCGGTCTTCCTCTGTCGGTCCATTACCAGCTGGGCCAGTGTATTCAGAGTACAGCCAGAATCCTGGACCGCCGGGTCGCGGTGATCGGAAGCGGGGACCTTTCCCACAAGCTGAAATTTGATGGGCCTTATGGATTTCGGAAGGAGGGGCCGGAATACGACCAGCGGATTATGGAGGTGATGGGGAGCGGTGATTTCGGACGGCTGTTTGACTTTTCGGAGGAATTCTGCAGCCAGGCGGCGGAGTGCGGACACCGTTCCTTTGTCATTATGGCGGGAGCCCTGGACCAGATGAGGGTAAAGGCCAGAAGGCTGTCCTACGAGGGCACCTTCGGCGTGGGATATGGAATCTGCTTATATGAAATAGAGGGGTGGGACCCCCAGCGGGATTTCCTGAGCCAGTATGAGAAGAAGGAAAAAGAAGCGGCGCAGGAAAGAAGGCAGTTGGAGGACGACTACGTCCGTCTGGCCCGCCGGACCATTGAGACCTATGTGAAAACGGGGAAGAAGATATCCGTTCCCAATGGACTTCCGGCAGAGATGTACGAGAAGCGGGCCGGAGTTTTCGTTTCCCTGAAGAAGGAAGGCCAGCTGCGGGGCTGCATCGGCACCATCTCCCCGGTCAGAAGCTCCATCGCCCAGGAGATCATTGAAAATGCCGTCAGTGCTGCTGCGAAGGACCCCAGATTTCAGCCAGTAGAGCCAAAAGAGCTGGAGCAGCTGGTCTACAGCGTGGATGTGCTTGGAGAGCCGGAGCGGATCTCCTCCAAAGAAGAACTGGATGTGAAGCGGTACGGCGTGATTGTAACAAGAGGTTACAGGAGGGGGCTGCTCCTTCCTGACTTGGATGGAGTGGACACGGCAGAGGAGCAGGTTTCCATCGCCAAGCGAAAGGCGGGAATCCGGGAAGAGGAACAGGTCCAGATGGAGCGCTTTGAGGTGGTGAGACATTTTTGAACAGAAAGATGCCAGTGGAATGCGCAGTCTGCATGCACCGCTGCCGGCTTTTGGAGGGACAGCTGGGCCGGTGCCGCGCAAGAAAAAATGAAGGCGGAAGAAATGTACTGGTTACCAATGGAAGCGCAGCCCTTTGGGTACTGGAAGAACTCCTGCCCTATATAGACGCCATGAATATTGACTTAAAGGGATTTACAGAAGACGATTACCGGAAGCTGGGAGGCGATCTGGAAACGGTAAAGGACTTCATCAAGAGGGCCGCTCAGGGCTGCCATGTGGAACTGACCACCCTGATCGTGCCCGGAGAAAATGATTCCGAGGCTCAGATGGAGCAGGAGGCCCGCTGGATTTCCTCCATCAGCCCGGAGATCCCTCTGCATGTTACCCGCTTTTTCCCCCGATATCGCATGGAGGCTCAGAATGCCACGGAGGTGGGGACTGTGTACCGGCTGAGAGAGATCGCCGGTAAATACCTGAAGTATGTGTATACCGGAAATTGTTAAATCAGTACTGCCTTCCGCTCATCCGTTCCTTTACCCCCTCCCAGTTGATAACATGAAACCACTGGTCAATATAATCGCCCCGGAGATTTTGATGCTTCAGATAGTAGGCGTGTTCCCATACATCCAGAGGGAGAATGGGATAAAAGCCCAGGGACAGGGGATTGTCCTGGTTGGGCAGGGCTATGATGGAAAGTGCTCCGGATGAATCGGAAACCAGCCAGGCGAATCCGGAACCGAACTGCCCCAGGGCGGCGGACTTCATCTGTGCCTTCCACCGTTCCTCGCCGCCAAAGGCCTCTGTCACCTCGGCGAGAGGCTGCTGGCCGGCGGGAGCCATCAGTGAGAAATATAGATCATGGTTATATACGCCGCCGCCGTTGTTGCGCACGGAGGTTTTCAGGGAATCGGGCAGTTCATCCTGCTGGAGCAGCAGCCGCTCCAAGGTCCAATGGTGGTACTGGGGATATGGTTCCAGGGCTTTATTCAGATTGTCCACATAGGTTTTCATGTGCTTGTCGTGGTGGAAATGCATGGTTTCCTGGTCAATGTAAGGATCCAGGGCGTCGTAGGCGTAGGGCAGAGGGGGAAGGGAAAAGGGATAGGTATGGGTTGAGATCATGGGATGCCTCCGTTTACGGATGCGTTTTTTTCTTGTTGCTATTAGGATATGAGATACTTTGAGTTTGATTGCGCTTTTTATAATTTTCTTCCATATTTTAGAAACTTAATGGTCCAGGCGGTGATGGTTGTCTATACGTTTATTTTTGACGATTTCTTTAATGGAATTACGATTGGAAAAAATGCAAACCTTCAAATAATGTCTTCTAACCTCTGTTGTCACTGCTGACTACAGCCGGTTCCGGTCCCCCCACTCGCACATGGCGTCTAAAATTGGAATCAAGGATTTCCCCCGTTCCGTCAGACTGTACTCCACCTTTGGCGGAATTTGGGGGTATTCTTCACGGTGGACCAGCTGGTCTGCCTCCAGTTCCTTCAAGGTAGTGCTCAACGTCTTGTAGGAAATCTCTCCGATGTACCGTTTCATCTCATTAAAGCGCACGACGCCGAATTCCATCAGGGTATAGAGAATGGTCATCTTGTATTTCCCGTTAATCAGGGATAAGGTGTAGCTGAAACCGGTGGTGCTGATACATTCATTGGAAATGCAGCGTTTGCTCATCTTACACTCTCCTTTAAGTAAGTATTTGATCTAAATGATAGTACCAAACTTTTATGTGCGTACTTGTAGTTCTTCTGATTCTTGCTATGATTATAGTATCAGCATCAAGCAAAGTCAATTCGTTGAAATGAAAAAGGAGGAGCTGCAGCTATGAGCAAGAAGATTGTGATCCTGAACGGAAGTCCCAGAAGAAACGGGAATACCTCCGCACTGGTACGGGCATTTTCAGATGGAGCGGAAAAAGCAGGGAATACGGTGAAGGAGTTTTTTCTGGATGCCATGGATATTCACGGCTGCAAAGGCTGTTTTGGCGGACACAGCAGCCGGGAATGTCCCTGTGTTCAAACAGATGAAGGGAAAGCCGGAGATTCAGAAAGCCTACGCTCTGGGAAATTCCATTCAATAGAACGGATATTGCAAAAACGGCGGTTTCCAGCTCAACGGAAGCCGCCGTTTTTGGTAATTTTTCGCAGGAGTTACTTCTTCATCAGCTCTGCGCCGCTGTGCCAGGCCTGGCCGACCTTTTCCCCTATGGCATAGTAGCCGTTCTGCATCTGGTCAAAGGCAAAGGCCTGAATCTTTCCGGCGTCGATTTTCCCCTTTTCGTCCAGGACCTTCTCGTCTGCCAGTACATTTAAGATCTTTCCCAGAACCCGGAGGCCGTAGGGCTGGTCCTGCATTTCCACAACCTCGCACTCCAGAGTCACGGGATATTCGGAAATAACCGGAGCGTCCACCCGCTGGCTCTTTGCCGCATGGAGGCCGGTGCGCTCAAATTTGTCGGCCATCTTGTTGGAGGTGGCGATGCCGAGAAAATCGGACTCTTTCAGGGTATCGGTTCCGGGGATCGCCAGGGTAAATGCCTTTCTGGCCCGGATGTTTGCCACGGTCTTGTGGTCTGCCTCCAGGTTAAGAGCCACCATATCTTCTGCGCAGATTCCGCCCCAGGCCATCATCATCACATCAACGGTATCGTCCTCATTGTATGTGCCGATCATATAGGTAGGCATGGGAAATAAATAGGGCTGTACGCCAAAATCTTTCATCACTGTGATTCCTCCTTATTTTTGTATCATACGATCATCATAGCAAAAATGGTCCTAAAAACAAGTACGCACATAAAAGTGAGGTACTTACCTGGAGGAAAGATATATTTCTATGGAGCCGGACTGCTCCGTATCCGATATTCCGGCAATCCTCAGAAATCTTTAAAGCATCCGTAAGAAACCGACAGGAAAAACTTGCTATAATAAGTTTATCCATATGCTGCGCAGAGGAGGAAAGAGATGAGAAAAAGTAAGAAACGTATAACAGGAATTTTGACTCTGGCTTTAACCCTGGCCCTTACCTTAAACGGATGTTCTTCTAAAGAGACCCCATCCCAGGAGGCGGCGGCCCGGACGTCGCAGGAGCAGCCTCAGCTGCAGTCCGGTGAGGGGACAAAAGAGGAGCCGGCGCCCAGCCAGACAGAGGAGACAGGCGCGGAGCAGAAAAACGGCCGGGAAGAAACCGGACAGGTTCAGGAAAAGAACCAGACTACAGGAGAAAGCCATCTTCACCCGGTTCTGGAAACGGTCTCGTCATCCGCATATGCAGAGGACGGCACATCTTTGCTCTGGCAGGGGAATGCCGTCCGGCTGTCCATCCGGGATGAAGGATATGAGGCGCTGAAGAAATCCCTTGCGGATTACAGCGATGAGGAAGAAGCGCTGTTTCGCAAGGAGATGGAGATGGAAGAGGAATACGCCAGAGAAAATCAGAAAGCCTTTCCGGAAGAATTCCTCTTTTACAGCCTGAAGCATGAGGCGAAGGTCCTGCGGGCGGACTCTAAAGTATTTTCCTTTCGGATGATAAATTACAGTTATATGGGAGGGGCCCATGGAAACTCGGCGGTGACGGGAGAAGCTTTTGACAGCCAAACCGGGCAGCATCTGGAGCTAAGCGATGTGGTGACGGACCTGGAGGGTTTCTATAGCGTTCTGATCCAGGCTCTGAAAAACCGGGAGGATGCAGACGGATACGTTCCAGACTGGGAAGAAACGGTCCGCAGCAGGGTTTACGGGGAAACGATAAACGGCATTACCTGCGAGCTTCAGTGGGCCCTGGGGCCGGATGGAATGGAGGTATATTTTTCTCCCTACGACATCGGCCCCTATGCCATGGGAACCGTAATCGCGGTCATTCCCTATGAGGAGAGCGGGGCAATCCGTTCGGCATGGGCTCCCGGCGGAGCAGTCCGGGAGCAGAACGTCTGGCAGCTTGCCCTTTACGATGTACAAAACCTGGATGTGGACGGGGACGGAGCAGAGGAACAGGTCCGCTTGGAACCGGCGGAACGGAACGACGTCGAGCAGATGTACACCCTGTACACAGACGAGCAGAAGGTGGAATTTAACGGCACCTACGGAGTGACGGCCGCCTACGTGATGAAGAATCCGGATGGAACGGCATTTTTTTACGGGGACTGCCGCACGGACAACGACTACCATTACCTGGTCATTGTGGATTTGGGGGAACTGAAGAGCCGCGGGGCGGAGACAGAGGTCCGCACTTATTCTCAGGGCATGTACGATGACGTTCCCATGGATTCCCGGTCCTTCTGGCTCTCCGCCAGGGGAAAACTGTTTTCTACTTTTCCCATCCGCAAGCTATATCAGGTGAGCGCAGACGGAATGCCCCGGACGAAACAGGAGGAGTACGCCGTTGACCGCTGGCCGGTGACGGCGGTCCAGGCGGTGCCGGCTTTTGTTGGGGAAAACGTTTCCCAGCCAGCGGAAATTCCCGCAGGTACGAAATTATTTGTGACGGGCACCGATGAGGAGAGCCGGGTAACGGTAGAAGATGAGGAGGGGACGGTCTATCAGCTCCAGATGGACGGACAGGACTGGCCCCACACCATAGAAGGCAGGGATATTGAGGAATTGTTTGAAGGACTGGTTTTTGCGGGCTGAGTGGTTGCGATTCTTGCCGGAATAAGATATACTACCTTTGAGAAAAATGCATGTTTATGCACGAATCATGATAAAAAGGTAGAACAGGGAGGAAATTATGCCGGTTTTTGACTTTAATCACGCGCCGGAGGGTCCGAAGGAGCCGGAATGCACGTATGAGATTTTTTATTCCAGTCAGGGGGAGACTTCTCCTGACCACCCGATCTTGATCCTGGATAACAGCGCCGGAAGATTGAAACATCACTCAGGAGGGATCTTTACCAATCCCAGCAAAAAGACGGCCTTTGAATTTAAGGACGAGGGAGGCACGATCAGTGCCAATATTTTAAAAATCGATGCCCGGTTCGTCAGCCTTTTAAAATGGCTGGGGGAGAACCACATCAACGTGCGTCTGTCCGGGGAGAACCAGAAGGATGGATACGCGGTCTATAAAATCCGCGAGATGGCCTTCGGCGGGGGACAGAAGCTTTCAGCGGAGGATGGATTCCTCCAGTTTATGATCGAGCGGCTTCTCTCAAGCGATGCGCCCTCCCGGGAGATTCCCGATGAGGACGAGATGGAAAGCGGCGACAGCATGAAACTGACCAGCATCCAGAGCATCACGGATTTCATTACCTGTGCCGGGAGGACCCTGCCGGACAATATCCGCCTCTGGGCCAGGAGAAACCTGGCGGTGGCCCGTTCCCACGAGGTGTCTGCCGAGGAGCGCCGACATGCCCAGAGGGCTCTCTCCATTATGCTGAACATTCAGTGGAAGGGCAACTATTTTCCCGCCGTTGACCCCGATGAGGCCCGCCGGATCCTGGACGAGGAGCTCTACGGCATGGAGCGGGTTAAGCAGAGGATTATCGAAACCATTATCCAGATCAACCGGACCCATACACTCCCGGCCTATGGCCTGCTGTTGATCGGTCCTGCCGGAACAGGAAAGTCCCAGATTGCCTATGCGGTGGCAAGGATTTTAAAGCTGCCCTGGACCACCCTGGACATGAGCTCCATCAACGACCCGGAGCAGCTGACGGGAAGCTCCAGGATCTATGCCAACGCCAAGCCGGGCATTATCATGGAGGCCTTCTCCATCGCAGGAGAGTCCAATCTGGTGTTTATTATCAATGAGCTGGACAAGGCGGCTTCCGGAAAGGGAAACGGCAATCCTGCCGATGTCCTGTTAACCCTGTTGGACAACCTGGGATTTACGGATAACTATATGGAGTGCATGATTCCTACCGGCGGCGTTTATCCCATTGCCACGGCCAACGACAAGGACCAGATCAGCGCACCTCTGATGTCCCGGTTTGCGGTCATTGAAATCCCTGACTACACGCCGGAGGAGAAGAAGGTGATCTTCTCAAAATACGCCTTGCCGAAAGTGCTGAAGCGGATCGGCATGAGGGAGGAGGAGTGTACCCTGACGCCGGAGGGGCTGGAGGCGGTGATCGATCTGCATCGAAATTCCAGCGGAATCCGGGATTTGGAGCAGGCGGCGGAGCACCTGGCGGCAAATGCTCTGTATCAGATTGAGGTAGACCACATTCGGTCGGTAACCTTTGATGAAAAGATGGTGCGGGAACTGCTGCAGTAAAGAAAACGGAGACAGCGTCTGAATGGCGGTGCGCGGGGCGGTCGTAAGACAGCCCCGTTTTTTTGCTTTGGCAGATGGGATGAGGGGGAGAAGGGGCGCAGTCAGAAGAAGTGTCTTGACAAAGGGAGAAGGATATGTAACAATAGTTACATAACTGATGTTATATATCAAGCGATACAGGAGGTGACAGCGTGCCGCCAAAAGCGAAAGTAACCAGGGAGATGATTTTACAGACGGTCTTTCAGATTACCAGGAGTCAGGGATTTGAGGGGGTCAATGCCAGGAACATTGCAGAACGGCTGAACTGCTCTACCCGGCCGATCTTCACCTGCTATCAAAATATGGAGGAGCTGAAAGGGGAATTTCTGGACTGTGCGTTTGCCTTTTATGAGGAGTATACGCGGGCCTGGGGCCGTGGGAATACATTCCGGCCACCATTGCTCCTGCCGCTGTCCTATATCCAGTTCGCCAGGGAGGAGTCGAGGCTGTTTGAACTCCTGTTTGTCCGGGATATGGACCTGGATATGGCCCGGGCTGAGGACTTTTACCGGGAAATCGGAAATGAGAAAAAGGCGGAGAACTTCGGGGCGCAGATAGGGGTGGAGGGGGAGCGGGCAAAAGCCATCTTCTTCGATCTGTTCCTCTATTCCCACGGGATTGCAGTTTTAACAGCAGCAGGAAAGGTGGTTCTGGAACGGGAAGAGTGCGAACGCATGCTTTCCCATGTTCTGGATGCCCTGATCGCGGCGGAAAGGAGGACGGGGCTGTGAGGGATAATTCCTATTTGATCGATTTTTACAGCCATTACGATGAGGAGGGCCGTCTGGCTTCCAGGCATGGCTCTGTTGAATTTTTGATGACAATGCGCTATATTGAAAACTATCTGGAGCCCGGCAGCAGGATTTACCTGGACTATCATTTCGCTGTCTGTGAGCGGGAGGACCTGCTGGGAATCACAAGCCACGGGCTGGATATTTTCCGAAAACAGTGTTCAATACCAAAGACAGAAGGAGGAAACCCTTGAAAATCACAAATCCCGGCCAGATCTTTAACCTGATGGATACCAATGGAAGGAGAAACGACGTGGTCAACGCTCTCCAGGGCTATCTGACCATCCTGGACCAGGTGCAGAACGAAAAGAAGATGACCTGGGCAGCCCTGCCTCAGAGTCTGGCCCAGTATATATTCTATCAGCAGGCCATCCGGATGTTTCCGGAGGTGTTCAGGCAGCACGGGCCCTACGACCAGCTCCAGAAAATCCTAAAGGACTATCCGGATTTTGAGGAGGCTCTCCGGCGGGAGGACGGGGACTGGATTTTGCGCAACCAGGAGCGGTACGCCGGCCTGATCCGAAAGTTTGACAGCGGCATCGAGGACAGAGCCCGCCATTATACCAGCACTCTGGTAAAGCTGGGATTTGCCGGCGAGGAGAGAGAGATTTCACCGGCGGGATGGCTGCTTTTAAATCCTGGACAGCTGAAGCGGGACCAGCTGGAACATATGCTGCCCATCGACCATGTGAATCTGATTTACCTGCGCCAGCTTCTCAAGCTGCGCATATTCGCGGGGGACCGCTACTACGCTCCGTTCCAACTGGCCCTGTTTGCCCTGCTAAAGCGGGAAAGGGTGACGGAAAACGAGTTTCTGGAGCTGGTCCAGGGACTGAGCCCTTATTCCGATTTCCAGGACCTGGAGAAATATGTTTTAGACTATCAGGAGGGACAGATCGCGGAGCGGTTTAAGATCGAGATCCCGGCAGAGCTCAAAGGCACTGCACCCGTAACCAGGGAGACATTTTATAAATATTTCAAGAACGGCAAAAGCGGCGGGGGCATTGAAATCTACTGGGAATATTACTGCCGTCTCCGACAATATGCAAAGGGGCCCGATGAGGAAAGCCTGGACCATCTTCTGACTTTCTATGAGGCAAACAAGGCCATGCTGAACAAGGCATTTGGAAGAGGGAGAAATGTGTTCGCCCTCAGGACCGGGGAGCGGCCTTTGGCGGAGAAGTTTTCACAACAGTACAAAGGGATGCTGGGAGACGATCTCAATGAAGTCCTTTACCGCCAGTTTCTGCTGTCAAAAAAACTGGACCAGATTCGGGAATACTCCGACACCACCAAGCGGATTTTCAAGGCGACCGGCTTGATCCGGTTTGACCACGGCTTTGTGGAACTGGCTTATAGGGAGCTGTGTGCCTGTATCTTTCAGGAGAACCGGGTCCGGGAGCGGATCTTGGGGAATCTATGGGAGGAAGTCTGGAGAGGAGAGACGGGGGCGGACGGCTACGAGGACGGGGCAGACAGTTATTTTTGCAGCGTAACATCCCTGTGTGAAATATTCGGATATGGCCAGGAGGAGCAGGAGCAGATCAAGGCCGTGATCCAGATGAAATTTTCAGGGGCCGATATGGGAGACATTTCCCGGATGATGGCCCGGCAGCGCAGAAAAGAGTTTGCCGCCTTTGTCGAATCCGTCTATCCGAAGGAGCGGGTGAGAGAGCTTCTGGGACTGTTTGAGGACCGGACGAAGGACAAACAGATCAAGGAGCTGGTAAGCCCGGATGCTACTGTGCCTACCATCTACGAATATCTGGTAGGAATCGCCTGGTACTATTTTTCCGGAAAGAAAATCGATCTGCTGGGAAGCTACAACCTGACCCTCTCCGCTAATTTTGAGCCATTGGTCCACGCAGGGGGAGGCCAGGGGGACATCGTCATTTACGAGGACACCAGAGTGGTGATGTTAGAAGCAACTCTGATGAATCAGAACAGCCAGAAGCGGGGAGAGTGGGAGCCGGTGCTGCGCCATTCCATAAATCTGAAGGCAGAGGAAGAGGCAGCCGGGACGGGAAGAGAGGTTACCACCTTCTTTATTGCGGACCGCTTCGACTACAATACCATCAACATCTGGAAGGCGGTGGCATCGGTTCCCCTGCAGTCCTCTGCCGACCCGAACCGGTTTACGGACCATGTGGTGATCATGCCGGTCAATACCAGGGAGCTGTGTGCCCTGATGGAGCAGAGCAGCCATTATGGGGAAATGATTTCCAGGGTGCATCAGCTCTTTGAGGTGGAAGGCAAGGCCTTCGATATGGATTGGAGAGATAAATTTATGGACGCCATTGTGTGAGGAGGAGAATATGAAAAAGGAGAGAAAAAGCTGCGATACCTGCGCCTTTTACGCCTATGATGAGGAATATGAGACCTATATCTGCGACATGGATATGGACGAGGACGACTATATGCGGATTCTGTCCGATGAGGGTTATCAATGTCCTTACTACCGCTGGGGAGATGAGTATGCAGTGGTAAGGAAGCAGAACTAGGAGAGCTGCCATGAACCTGAACTTTGAATATTACAAGGTTTTTTATTATGTATGCAAATACGGCAGCCTGACGCGGGCAGCCAGCGTGCTGATGACCAGCCAGCCTGCCGTTACCCGGACCATTCACAACCTGGAAAATGAAATCGGCTGCCGTCTGTTTATCCGAAGCAAGAAAGGCGTAGAGCTGACGCCGGAGGGCCGTGTGTTCTATGACTATATTTCCGCAGCCTGCGCCCAGATCTTTAAAGGGGAAAATGAGCTGGCCAACCGGATCAGCATGGACAATGGGACCATCAGCATCAGCGCTACGGAGACAGCCCTGCACTGCTGCCTGTTCCAGGCCATGGAGGAATTTAATCAGCAGTATCCCAACGTGCGTTTTAATCTGCTGAACAACAGCAGCCTGGATTCTCTGCGGGCCCTGGAGGCCGGGAGGATCGACATGGCGGTGGTCTCTTCCCTGCCTGACCAGACCGGCGCTCCTTTGAAGGTAAAAATCCTGAGGCAGTATCACGATATTCTGATCGGGGGGAGAAAATTCGCCCATCTGGCAAAAAAGGTCCAGACACTGGAAGATCTGGCGGACTGCCCCTGGATCAGCCTGACCTCCGCTTCCATCAGCAGAAAGTTCCTAAACCAGTATTTTGAAGAGCAGGGGCTCACGTTCCACCCGGGTATTGAGCTGGACACCACGGATATGATTCTGCCGGCGGTGCGCCATAATCTGGGCATCGGCTTTATTCCGGCAGAATTTGCTATGGAAGATATTTCCAGGGAGACGGTCTTTGAGATTCAGGTTCAGGAGAAGGTTCCGGAACGAAGCATTTTTCTGGTGTACGACCAGGAGTATCCTCAGAGCATAGCTGCCAAAACATTCCAGAAGTTCCTGTTTCAACAGCCTTAAAGGAAAAATCCATATCAAAAGCTGATGAATATAATGCAGGAATGTTATTTTACCTCTTTTTCTTTTGGTGCTACAATCACAGTGGATGGATTGAAATGTCCAGAACACCATGGGCCCAGAAAACGGAGACGAACTGAGTCGTCTCTCCACACAGAAGAAAGAGGAAAACATATGGAAAAGACAACATGCCTTGAGAAGCAGCCCATCAGTCAGGAGCTGCTGGAGAAGATGAATGCCTACTGGCGCGCAGCAAACTATCTGTCTGCCGGACAGTTGTACCTGCTGGATAATCCGCTGCTGCGCAGACCGCTGACCATGGCGGATATTAAAAAGAAAATCGTAGGACACTGGGGAACCGTACCGGGACAGAACTTTGTCTATGTCCACTGCAACCGGGTGATTAAGCGCTATGACCTGGATATGATCCTCCTTTCCGGTCCGGGACACGGCGGCAATTTCCTGATTGCCAACACATATCTGGACGGAAGCTACAGCGAGATTTATCCCAATATCAGCCAGGATGAAGAGGGAATGAAGAAAATGTTCAAGCAGTTCTCTTTCCCCTGCGGAGTTCCCAGCCACTGCGCGCCTGAGACACCTGGCTCCATCAATGAAGGAGGCGAGCTGGGCTATTCCATCGCCCATGCTTTTGGCGCCGTATTTGACAATCCGGATTTGATTGCCACCGTGGTAGTGGGAGACGGAGAGGCGGAAACCGGTCCGCTGGCTACCTCCTGGCATTCCAATAAGTTTTTGAACCCGGTTACAGATGGCGCCGTACTGCCGATCCTGCATCTGAACGGATATAAGATCAGCAACCCCACCATTTTCTCCCGGATCTCCCATGAAGAGGTGGAGAGTTTCTTTAAGGGCTGCGGCTGGAAACCCTACTTCGTAGAGGGCGATGACCCCATGACCATGCACCGGAAGATGGCGGAGACCATGGACGCTGTGATTGAGGAAATCAAGGCGATCCAGAAAAATGCACGTGAAAACAACGATGCCGAGCGTCCCATTTGGCCGATGATCGTTCTGCGCACGCCCAAGGGCTGGACTGGTCCCAAGGTAGTGGACGGCAAGCAGATCGAGGGCTCCTTCCGTGCCCACCAGGTACCTCTGTCCATGGAATCCGAGGAGCATCTGGAGCTCCTGAAACAGTGGCTGAAGAGCTATCATCCGGAAGAGCTCTTCGATGAAAACGGCCGCCTGATCCCTGAACTGCAGGAGCTGGCACCCAAGGGCAATGCCCGTCTGGGAGCCAATCCCCATGCCAACGGAGGAATGCTCTTAAAGGATCTGCGCCTTCCTGATTTCCGCCAGTATGGAATTGAGGTAGACCCCGGCAAGACCAAGGCTCAGGATATGATTGAGCTGGGCGGCTACATCCGGGATATCTTCAAGCTGAACAAGGAGAGCAGGAACTTCCGGGTATTCGGACCGGATGAGAGCATGTCCAACCGGCTTTACAAGATCTTTGAGGAGCAGAACCGGGACTGGAACGGCATGATCTATGACAGCGATGAATGCCTGGCAAGAGACGGACGTATTATGGACAGCATGCTCAGCGAGCACATGTGCGAGGGATGGCTGGAAGGCTATCTGCTGACCGGACGTCACGGATTCTTTGCAAGCTATGAGGCATTTATCCGAATCATTGACTCCATGGCGGCTCAGCATGCAAAATGGCTGAAGGTCTGCAATCAGCTCTCCTGGAGACAGCCCATCGCCTCCCTGAATCTGATCCTGGCATCCAATGTATGGCAGCAGGACCACAATGGATTCACGCATCAGGATCCGGGATTTTTGGACCACATTGCCAACAAGAAAGCAGATGTGGTGCGCCTGTATCTGCCGCCGGATACCAACTGCCTGCTTTCCTGCTTCGACCACTGCATCCGCAGCAAGAACTATGTGAATGCTATCGTGGCTTCCAAGCATCCAAGCTGCCAGTGGCTGTCCATGGACCAGGCAGTGAAGCATTGTACCCAGGGAATCGGAATCTGGGAGTGGGCCAGCAATGATTACGGCGAGGAGCCGGATTTGGTAATGGCCTGCTGCGGTGACACCCCCACTCTGGAGACAATGGCTGCTGTGACCATTTTAAGAGACGAGATGCCTCAGCTGAAGATTCGTGTGGTCAATGTAGTGGACCTGTTTAAGCTGGAGTCTGACCGGAAACATCCTCACGGACTCAGCGATGCGGAGTACGATGCGATCTTCACCAAGGATAAGCCCATTATTTTCGCCTTCCATGGTTATCCCACGCTGATCCACGAGCTGACCTTTGAGCGGTTCAACCGCAATATGTCCGTCCACGGTTACCAGGAGGAGGGAACCATCACAACACCCTTTGACATGCGGGTGCAGAACCAGATTGACCGTTTCAACCTGGTAAAGGATGCCATCATTCATCTGCCCCAGCTGGGCAACAAGGGTTCCCATCTGATCCAGAAGATGAACAATAAGCTGGTGGAGCACAAGCAGTATATTGCAGAATATGGTCAGGATTTGGAGGAAATCCGGAACTGGCAGTGGCATGTGCCGGAACATCAATAATGCAGTGCGGACCGCCTTTTCCGGAAAGCTGAAAGGACAGTTTCAGCGGGCTTTTTGAAAAATGGTTGTGCGAAATCTCTGTGCCGGGTATAATGGGAAAAGCAGCAAGTGGAGTTTGCCAGCTGCGAAAGGAGAGAGGCTATGCAGATTTCGAGCCGATTTACCATTGCCGTCCATATATTGATCTGTATTGAAACCTTTAAAGACAAACAGAAGGTTACCAGCGATTTTCTGGCTTCCAGCGTGAATGTAAATCCGGTGATGATCCGGAGGATCCTTCAGCAGCTGAAGGCTGCCGGGATTGTAAATGTAGCCAGGGGAACCGGAGGTGCAGAACTTGCGAGACCGGCAGAAGAGATTACGCTTCTGGATCTGTACCGGGGGGTGGAGTGCGTGGAGGATGGAAAGCTGTTCCATTTTCATGAGAATCCCAATTTCCTGTGCCCTGTGGGAAAGAATATTCACAAGGTCCTGGACCAGAGACTGGACCAGATCCAGAAGGCTATGGAACGGGAGATGGCGTCCATCACCATTGGAGATCTTTTGAAGGATACGAAAAAAGCCATGGCCGGGGAGGCCGCAGCTCATTAGCACCTGTTTTACAGGTGCTAATAAAAAGGTTTCGTTGTAACTATTGACATTACAATCAATACTGGCTATAATACAGATTGTAACAATGATTATTACAACAAAACATGGAGGTAACAGCAATGAGTCAATTTGCAAAAGTAAGTGTGGGAGCAGAAGCAAGAACAGAGCTTCATGATAAACTTTCCCTGACAGGGGCAGAAGTGAGCATCAATCACCTTCCCGCAGGCGGAGGCGTGCCGTTCGTTCATTCCCACAAGAAGAATGAAGAGATCTACGGCGTTCTCGCCGGAAAGGGAAAGGCGGTTATTGATGGAGAGACGGTAGAGCTTGCCGCAGGAGACTGGGTGCGGATTTCTCCGAAGGCAAAGCGCCAGTTTTTCGCTGCTGAGGATTCCCCCATCAGCTTTGTATGTATCCAGGTGAAGGAAAATTCTCTGGAAGGATATACCATGGACGATGCAGTCGCAGAGGGCTGAGAAATCTCACTGAAAAAGAATCTCAGCCCCCTGCGCCGCCGGGCTTCCGTTCATCTGATGCGGGAGCAGATCGGTTACAGGAACAGTTCCCCTTCCTTTCGTCCGCTGCAAACCTTGCTCAGCATGGCGTGAACTGCTGCGAGCATAACTCCGTTGACCTTCCGGGCATGCTGAGGACAGACAGAGATGCAGCGCATGCAGGAGATGCAGGCATGCTCGTCCACCTTTTTCGGGTTGTTCAGGTCGATGGCCTGAACCGGGCACTTGCGGGCGCAAAGGCCGCAGCTTGTGCAGTCCTTATCCGGCTTCGGCACCATGCCGGAGCCGCCGCGCTTTTTATAGGGCCGGTTTCCGGGAATGTCCGGTTCCTTCGCATCGCCCTTTTCCAGCTTGGCGCGGATTTTGCCGGCAAATTCTGCCAGCTGTGCTTCATCCTGGCTGTCCGGCCGCCCTGCAGCAATCTGGCGGACAATGGAGTGCTCCGCAACAGCAGAAACGGCAGCGATCACCTGAAATCCCGCTTCCTTTGCGGTATCTTCCAGTTCTGCCAGCGTATCTTCGTAAGCCCGGTTGCCATATACACAGACCAGAACCGCTTTTGCGCCATTTCCTTTTAACCCGCTGATCCGTTTTACGGCCGTCTCAGGAACCCGGCCTCCGTAGGAGGGCACCGCAATCAGGGCCACGTCTTCACTGTTAAGAGAAACCGTGGAAAAATCCATCTGGCTGTCCGTCAGGTCCACAGGCACGATCTCTTCTGAAAGTCCCTTCGCTAAAAAATCTGCCGCTTTTTTCGTCCCGCCTGTGGGGCTGAAAGAAATTTCATAAAGCTTCATACATATCCTCCTCCTTGTAATTTTTCCATAAAAAGAGTAAAATGAGATGCAGGATCAGATGTAAGAGATGAAATTACATCTAACAATCAGTGTAGCATTGACCCGGCGCAGTGTCAAGATTGAGTTAAAAAGCTGCCGGGGTAAGGCCAGCAGGAAAGGAGGGCCCATGCAGCTTAGCATGAAATGTTCCATAGCGGTTCACTGCCTGATTTTTATCTGGGAGGCCAGGGGGAAGGTCAGGGTCACCAGTCCGCTTTTGTCTGAAAGTACCGGCTGCAATCCGGTGGTCATCCGCGGTATTCTCAGTGCTCTGAAAAAGGGCGGACTGATTACGGTGGAACGGGGAAAAGGAGGAGCCAGTCTGTGCCGGAAACCGGAGGAGATCAATCTGTATGAAATATACAGTGCCCTGGAGCCGGAAGGCCTGAGCTCTCTGATTGGAATTCATCCCTGCGAACATCGGAAATGTCCCATTGCCCGGAACATCCGCCAGGTGCTGGAACTCCCATATGAGAAAATCGAGGAATCCATCCGCCGCACCATGATGGAGATCACCCTGGAATCCATGGTGGAAGATTACCGCCGGAGGGCCGGGGAGGATATGGGCGGAAAGGATGCCAAAGATGATGGAGATGATGGAGAAGATGGAGGAAATGGCTGATGGCGCTCTACGCATTGGGAGATCTGCATCTGAGCTTTCAGGCGGATAAGCCTATGGACGGATTCGGACTGGTATGGAAGAATCACGAGAAAAAAATAGAACAGTATGTCTGCGAGACTGTCAGACCGGAAGATACGCTGGTCCTCACAGGTGACCACTCATGGGGAAGAAAATTAGAACAGTGCCGGGAGGATTTGGCCTTTATCGAACGGCTGCCCGGGCAAAAGATCCTGCTCAGGGGAAATCACGATATGTTCTGGGACGTCAAGAAGACGGCACGGCTCAATGAGGAGTACGCGGGCCGCCTGTTTTTTCTGCAGAATAATTTTGCCGTCTACGGGGAGTATGCGCTGGTGGGGACCAAAGGCTATACGTTCGAGGGTCCATTTTATCTGGACCGCCGGGGGAGAATTCTCGGATGGGATCAGGAGAAAGAGAACCAGGCAAAAAAGCTGGTGGAGCGGGAGATGGAGCGCCTTGAGAAGTCCTTTCGACAGGCCAGGGAAGCTGGTTTTCGGAAATTTATTATGTTTCTTCATTATCCGCCCACCAATATCCTGGAGGAGGACTCTCCTTTTACGAAACTCGCAGAGGAGTACGGCGCGGAGGCAGTGGTGTATTCCCACTGCCATGGAGAGAGCCGTTTTGGAGACAGCATCCGGGGAAATCATCACGGAATCCGTTATCTGCTGGTGTCAGGGGACTACGTGGATTTCCGGCCGGTGCTGGTGTTGAGATAAAGAAAGATTATTTAACCTCAACCAGTTCAATCCTGAAATTCAGCTCTTTTCCCGCCATCTCATGGTTGGCGTCAAAGGTAATGGATGTGTCATCTTTTGCGGTTACTTTCACCGGAAAGGGCTGACCGTACTGATTGGTCAGATAGACCTGCTGGCCGGCTTCCAGATTCTCAGCGCCGGGGAGTTGGGCAATCTCAACCGTGAAGATCGCGTTGGGGTCCGGCATACCGTAGGCCTCCTCCGGCATCAGATGGATATCCACAATCTGTCCGGGCTCCATATCGGCCACAGCCGAGTCAAATCCTTTGATCATCATGCCTGCTCCGCAGACAAATTCCAGAGGCTCCCCGCGGTCATAGGAAGAGTCAAACTGAGTTCCGTCGTTAAAGGTGCCTCTGTAATGGGTGCGGCAGGTTTTTCCTACATTGCGTCCGGTAATGGAATGATTGGAACCGCAGCCTCCATGGCAGCCTTCCCCGCAGGAATGGCCGTCCTCGTGATGTCCGCAGGAATGGCCCTCTTCATGGTGATGATCACAGGTGGCGCCGGCGGAGCTCAGCTCGCCTTTCAGGTATGCCTCTGCTGCCTGGTCGGCGTCTCCCTGGGCTCCGGAGCACAGAGAAATTCCGGCTTCCTCCAGAGCGCTCTGGGCGCCGCCGCCGATCCCGCCGCAAATCAGCAAATCGATCTTCTGGTCAGCCAGAAGTCCGGCCAGGGCGCCGTGACCTGTGCCGTTGGAGCTGATTACCTGGCTGGAGACGATTTGATTGTCTTCCACTTCATATAATTTAAAATATTCTGTTCTGCCAAAATGCTGAAAAATAGTTCCGCTTTCCGGCTCGTAAGCTGCTGCAATTCGCATAGTTCTTTTTGTCCTCCTTATCTTTCCTGCGTCATGAACTGTTCCATTATAGTATAATTTTGCCGGCATGGCAATATAGCCTCTGAACGGTTATCCGGTATTGACATGGGGGGAGAAATTTGGCAAGATGAAAACAGAAAATAGTTAGCAACAGGAGGGAAATCGATATGAAAACAATCAGGCTGCTGTACCCGGATTATGTCAGCGGAGGTCTGGACGCCTATTATTTTGGAGCTCACCTGATGGCCCATATTCTCCCGGAGAACGGCCATCAGCCGCTGGTTCAGGTGGATGTGCTGCCGCCGGACGGAAGGGAAAAGCCGGTGACGGACGGTATTTACGGAAAAGAGGAGGTGCTGGCGGGAATCGGGAACGCCATGGAGAAGATTGAGGGAGAGAAGCCGGACCGGATTATCACCATCGGCGGCAACTGTATGGTTTCTCTGGCGCCCTTTGATTATCTTCATGGCCGGTATGAAAATCTGGGGATCATCTGGGTCGATGCCCATCCCGATGTCTCCACCGTCCGGGACGGTTACCCCAATGCCCATGCTATGGTCTTAGGCTCCCTCATGGGATATGGGGCAGAATCTGTTGCCGGTATGATGAAAAACAAACCTTTTCAGCCGGAGGAAATCCTGTATGTAGGGCTTCAGGGACTCCACGACTACCAGGAAAACTTCCTGAACGAGAGGGGCGTCAAGTATCAGATCCAGACGGAGAACTTCATTTCTCAGGAAGAAATCCAGGCCTTCGCGAAAAAGTTTGACCACATTCTGGTGCACTTTGATGTGGATGTGCTGGATGAACATCTGTTCCATTCTACCTATTTCGCCAATCCGGAGTTGGTGGGAGACGGTTCCGGAGGCGGCAAAATGACCTTGGAGGAATTGACAAAGATCCTTCGTTGCATTGCGGACAATTCCGATGTGGTCGGATTCACGATTGCGGAATATCTGCCCTTTGACGAGTACAAGCTTCATCAGATGTTTGCAGGACTGGGGATCTTTACGGAGCGGGATTGAGAGAAAGCAGAAGAAAGGGGGATGGCTATTTTTTCGGAACGATTACGGAACTGCTTGTGCTTCCGGAGTACCAGAAGCAGGGAATCGGAAGCCGGCTTCTGCAGATGGCAAAGGAAAATACGCCGACTATGCTGTACTTTGGGGCGCAGCCGGGACTGGAAGAGTTTTATGAGAAGAATGGATGTCGGAGGAGTTTGCAGTTGTATGTGATTGAATAACCGACCAGAGATTGATTTCGGAATATACTGGTGTAAAAAAGGAGGTGCCTTATGAATTATCGTCCTGCTAAAGAGAGCGACCTGCCTCGGCTGACATCTATGTCCCAACAGGCAATCGCTTATTTCCGGGCCAATGGGATTGACCAGTGGCAAAAGGGAGAGCCCAGCGAGGAAGGAATTTTAAGGTCTATAAAAGAACATAAACTATATGTACTGGAAGAGGCTGGCGATGCTGCAGCTATGATTACCCTGGCCAGGGGGCCGGAGTTAAGCTATGTGGAAATCGACGGCTCCTGGCTGAATGATGAGCCTTACTATGCTTTTCACAGGGTCTGTGTGGAGAGTTCCCGTAAAGGCCAAGGAACGGCATCGCAGCTTTTTGCTCAGTCGGAAAAAATGGTTCTTGCCCTGGGATTTTTCAATGTCCGCATTGACACGCATCCGGATAACCGCTCCATGCAGAGGGCACTGGAGAAGAATGGATATGTACTTTGCGGTCGATTGATGCTCAAGGAGGGTTCTGAGGCAGGAGATATTCGACTTGCGTATCAAAAGGTGTTGAAGAGGGGATGAGTATGAACCTGGCAAATTAGAATTTGCTGTATTTTGTATTCAGAATAAAAAATTTAAAAATCTACTTGAACTTTCCAAAAAATGTGATATGATAATAACAGTCTTGCAGATGTAGTTCATCGGTAGAATATCAGCTTCCCAAGCTGAGGAGGCGGGTTCGATTCCCGTCATCTGCTTACCTGTTAAAGTAGCCGGAGCCTTGATTTTACAAGGTTTTCCGGCTCTTTTCATGTCTGATTTTCAAGGCTGTTTCGGGGTAGAGCGGGGTAGAGCTGCAAATATGCTCTGTTTCCCGCAAAATCTCCCGTCCTTTAAACCGCTAACGCCCGTTCAATTTCGGCTTCGTTGGTATTCGCATTTATATTCTCCCAAATTAAAGAATGTACTTTCAATTTTCAAAATATATGGTATGATAGAAAAACAACATTCCGGATAGCTTTTGCAGGAGAGGTGCAACAGCGTTTTAGGTAAAATTCAGGGAGAAAAGGAGGTGACTACTATACTGGAGCAAAAGGACTTTGATATACTGCGTGGTATTTTTCATGACGAGGTTCGAAGCGCAGTAAAAGAAGAGATTCAGACTGCAATGACAGGAGTACGGACGGACCTTAGAACGGATATGGACGCCCGTTTCGAGAAATCGGAGAATCTATTGAGAAACGAAATGGACGCCCGCTTTGAGAAAACGGTGGACCTGTTGAGAAGCGAAATGGATGTCCGCTTTGAGAAATCGGAAGGCTCACTGAGAAACGAGATTCACGCCAGCGCGGAGAAAACGGAGCGGAGTCTCCGCAGGGAACTTAACAAAACGGAACGTCTGCTGCTGGATGAAATTGGGAGAACCAATACCTATCTGGGAAACAGGATTGACAGAGTGGAGAAGAAAGTAGATAATCTGGAACAGTATTACCGCATTACCCGCCTTCAGGAGGACAATACGGCCCTTCTTTTAAAGTACATCCAGAACGTCCAAAAACGGGTTGACCATCTGGAAAAGACCCAGCCGGGGAACACGCCCGTATCGCAAATAAGCATATGAGAATTGAGCAAACCACATAAGCGTCTGAAAGACAGCTGCTAAGTGCTCATAAAAAGAGAAAATCTGCCGCGGAATGGAACTTTCTCCGGACGCGGCAGATTTTTTATCATGACAGGCTGAGTTTTCGGCTGCGATACAGAATCCACAGCGAGAGGATCCCGGCCAGCAGGGCGGAACATGGGAAATTCAGCCAGAGTCCCGTAAGCCCCATGGGCCAGAGCACGATGATGACCAGTACCGGCAGCACCAGGGCGACGGACAAGGAAATCATAGCTGCGTATCCTGGCCGTTCAATGGCAGACATAAAGCTCTGGGTGGCAAAGGAGAGCCACCGGGTGATATAGGTCATGGCAAAGAGGCTGAGGGCAGGCAGGGCCATTTCATAAAGGACGGAATCCGCGGCATTGATGAAAAGCCGGGCAACCGGGCCGGGGAAAAAGAACAGCACAGCGGCCAGGGCCAGGGACAAAAGGGCGCTGGCACCGTAACAGCGTTTTTCAATGTCCATAACCCTTTTGTAATTTCCGGCTCCCCAGTTATATCCGACTGCCGGCTGCAGAGAGTCGCACATACCGTACAGAAGCGGCTGGATAAAACCGTCGGCATACATCAGGATTCCATAGACGGAGACTGCTGCCGGTCCGCCCATGCGGAGCAGGATCATATTCATCAAAATGGATGTGATTCTGCCGGCGATGTTGTTTAAAAAATTAGGGCTGCCGCAGAGCACAATGCGCTTAATGATCGCAGCATGAAATTTAGGCCGGCAGAATTTCAGCATCAGCTTCCCTCGGAAAAAGGGATAAAATGCCAGCAGGGCGGTAATCATCATTCCGGTGCAGGTGGCGGCTGCCGCAGCCCAGATCCCGAAGCGGAATACAAAGAGAAATACAAACTCCAGCAGACCGCTTAAAATGGACATAAAAATATTCAGCACCATGCTGGTGCGGATTTGTCCGCAGATGCGCAGAAAATTGTCCACAGCAAATATAATGGTGGTTAAAGGAGAGCAGAGTGCATAAACGCGCAGATAGGCGGCAGCCATCCGGGCCAGCTCCCCTTCCGCCCCCATCAGCCGAAGAAGTGCAGGCGCAGCAAGGAAGAGAACACCTCCAAACAGGATTCCTGTCCCGACGATCAACAGACAGGCACAGGTGAAAATATTGCAGGCCTCCTCCTCATTTTTTTCTCCCAGACGGATGGAAATGGGGACTGAGGAGCCTACGCCGATCAAATCCGCCAGGGCGAAGTTGATGATGACCAGAGGCATGGCAAAGTTTAATGCGGCAAAGGCGGTATCTCCCAGAATCTGTCCCACTAAAATCCCGTCAATGAGCTGATAGAGGGCAGAAGCCAGCATCCCGATGGAACCGGGGATGGCTGCAATCAAAAACAGCCTGGTGGGGTGGGTTTTAGTAAAAAGAACCTTGGAATCCATAGAACCTTATCCTTTCCAAAATTTCAGATTGATTTTCACAAAGAACAAGTATAAACTATGGAGTAACCCCATAGTCAAGAGGAGAACAAAGTTGAAAAGAAAAGATGAAAACTTTTATACGACCGGGGCGTTTGCAAAGTATTTCGGCATCAAAAAAGATACCCTGTTCTATTACGATGAAATCGGCCTTTTTTCTCCCGCCTTTGTAGGGGAAAATGGATACCGCTATTATACGGCTTCCCAGATCTCGCCCTTTGGAACATTGCTGGCATTACGGGAAATGAATGTGCCTTTGTGCCAGATCCGGGAATATTTTGAAGCGCCTTCCCCTGCGAAGCTGGAGATCATGGCTACCAGGCAGATGGAACGGCTGGAGGAGGAGATCAGACGCAGAAAAGAAATTCACGGTATTTTTAAGCAGATTCTCCAGGACACGGAGGAAGGGAGAACCGCCGAAACGGGCACGGCGATGATCCGCAGACTGCCGCCGGAGCGGTTTATCTACAGCAGTTCTGAACCGGGAGGAGAGGGGATCCAGTTTCACCAATGGTGGGATGCCTATGGAGATTTTGTGAGGGAGAAAGAAATCCGGGGAGCGGCATCCGTAGGTTCCCTGATCTTAAAGGAGCATCTGGAACGCGGCCAGTTTGACCGGGTTGACCGGCTTTTTACTCCCGGAGGCAGGAAGGGAAGGCTGCGTCCCGGAGGGGAGTATGCAGTTTACTATGTGAAGGGCCCTTATGAATCTCTGGCAGACAGCTATCCCAAGCTTTTGGAAGAGATACAAAAGCAGGGATACCGGCTGGACGGAGATGTCTATGAGGAGTACCTGATTTCGGAACTTACGGGCGAGGATCCGGAGCAGTTTGTGAGCCGCCTGACCGTGAAAGTGTGTCCTGAAAAAGGAACTGGGGCGGGGAATCTTTTTTAATGACAGAATATGGTTCCATGGGTTATAATGGGAAGGAAAGCGACATATGCCCCCAGGCAGGAAAGGAAGAGTTAAAAACAATGAAGGAAATACTGGAGGTCCGGGGTGATTTTCAGATGCGCCAGCTGGACTTAGACGACCTGGAACAGTTTAATGCACTGCTGCGGTACGCCTTTCAGGTGACCACGGATGAGCTTTTAAAAACCGGCTGGGAGGAGGACGAAATCATGTACGCCAAAATGCCGGTGTTAAAGGCCTCCTATGTACTGGGATGGTTCTACCATGAGAAACTGGCTTCCATGATTGTGGTCTATCCCATGCAGGTAAACATACAGGATGAGATGATGGAGATGGGCGGCGTTACCGGTGTGGCCACTTATCCGGAATATGTGGGCAGAGGCCTGATCGGCTCCCTGATCAAGCGGGTAATCGCCCATATGAAGGAAGAGGGGCAGGTCATGTCTTTCCTTTACCCCTATTTTATTCCGCTGTACCGGAAATTCGGATGGGAGATCGTATCCGACAAGATTACCTTTACCATCAAGGATTCCCAGCTTCCCAAGTCTGTGCCGGTGCCGGGCATGGTGGAGCGGGTGGATTTGGACAGCGAGGATTTAAAAAATGTATATGAATACTTTGCGGCCCAGACACACGGAGCCTTAATCCGCCATGAGCTGGAGTGGGAGGAATACTGGCGCTGGGACAATGATGATATGATTGCTGCCATCTATTACAATGAGAAGCATAAGCCTCTGGGATATGTGGTCTATTACCTGCGAAACGAGGTATTTCACATCAAGGAAATCGTTGCCTTAAACAGTGAGGCCAGACACGGGATCTGGAATTACATCAGCGCCCACAAGTCCATGCTGAATACGGTAGTAGGCTTTAACTATTCCGGCGAGCCCATGGCATTCCTGTTTGAGGACAGTGAGATGGTGGAGAATATAGAGCCGTACATTATGGCCAGGATTGTGGATGCAGAAGAGTTCTTCCTGGAATACCCCTTCCCTCTTCAGCCGGATTTCAAGATCCATTTCCGGATCCACGATGAGCATGCCCCCTGGAATGACGGGGATTTTGCAGTGTGGTGGGAGGATGGAAAAACCTGCTGCAGGCGGGTGGAGGATGCGCCGGATGTGAATCTGGTGGAGCTGAATATCCGGACATTGACGGCCATGATGCTGGGATATAAGCGGCCGTCTTATCTTTATGAACACGAGTATCTGAAGACGGAATACTATATGCTCCAGATTTTGGAGCGGCTGATTCCGGTGGGAAAACCATGCTTTTCCGATAACTTTTAAGTGATCTGCTGTCGAATGGAACGTATGTTCGGCAAAAACGGAAAAACCGCTTGCCAAATGGACCGTCCGTTGTGTATAATATCCAAAGTTGCTGCTGTGCGCGGGCAGTGGACAGGAAATTGTTTGGAGGGAAGTAAGATCAATGGCTAAAACACAGTACAATGCAGACAGCATCACCGTCCTGGAGGGGCTGGAGGCGGTCCGCAAGAGGCCTGGAATGTACATCGGGAGCGTCGGCACAAAGGGGCTCAACCACCTGATCTACGAGATCGTGGACAATTCCGTGGACGAACATCTGGCAGGCTATTGCAGCAAAATCTGGGTGACCCTGGAGGCGGACGGCTCCTGTACGGTGCGTGACAACGGACGGGGAATCCCGGTGGAGATGCACAAGAAGGGTGTTTCCGCAGAGCGGGTTGTGCTGGCAACCCTCCATGCAGGAGGTAAATTTGACAATGAAGCCTATAAAACCAGCGGCGGACTTCACGGAGTAGGCTCCTCTGTGGTAAACGCTCTTTCCAGCCATATGGATGTGAAGGTATACCGGGATGGAAAGATTCACCATGACGCCTATGAAAGAGGCGTTCCGGTCATCGAGTTAAAAGACGGTCTTCTTCCGGTGATTGGACGGACGAAAGAGACGGGAACGCAGATTAATTTCATGCCAGATGACGAGATTTTTGAAAGGACCCGTTTCAAGGCGGACTGGCTGAAAAGCCGCCTTCATGAGACGGCCTACTTAAATCCTAATCTGACCATCTATTACGCCAACCGCAGGTCGGGGGAGGAGGAAGAGATTGCCTACCATGAACCTGACGGCCTCGTTGCTTATGTAAAAGAACTGAATTCCGGAAAAACGGCAGTCCATGAGCCGATCTATGTGAAAGGCTGCGTGGACCGGGTGGAGGTGGAGATTGCCTTCCAGTTTGTGGACACCTTTGAGGAGAATATCCTAGGCTTCTGCAACAACATTTTTACCCAGGAAGGGGGTACCCATCTGGCGGGATTTAAGACCAGGTTCACGGCATTAATCAACAGTTATGCCAGGGAACTTGGAATTCTGAAGGAGAAGGACAGCAACTTTACCGGCGCGGATACCAGAAACGGCATGACGGCCATTGTGGCGGTGAAGCACCCGGACCCCATTTTCGAGGGACAGACCAAGACGAAGCTTGCCAGCGCCGACGCCACCAAGGCGGTATTTACCGTAACCGGGGAGGAGCTGCCCCGCTATTTTGACCGCAATCTGGAAACCTTAAAGGGGATTATCGGCTGCGCGGAGAAGTCCGCGAAAATCCGCCGGGCGGAGGAGAAGGCCAAGACCAATATGCTCTCCAAGTCCAAGTTTTCCTTTGACAGCAACGGAAAGCTGGCCAACTGCGAGAGCCGGGACCCGGAGAAATGCGAGATTTTTATTGTAGAGGGAGATTCTGCCGGAGGTTCTGCCAAGACGGCCAGAAATCGCCAGTATCAGGCCATTCTGCCCATCCGGGGAAAAATCCTGAACGTGGAAAAGGCCTCCATCGACAAGGTCCTGGCAAACGCGGAGATCAAGACGATGATTAATTCCTTCGGCTGTGGTTTTTCGGAGGGATATGGAAATGATTTCGATTTGAGCAAGCTGCGCTACAACAAGATTATCCTCATGACCGATGCGGATGTGGACGGAAGCCATATTGACACGCTGCTTCTGACCTTTTTATACCGCTTTATGCCGGAACTGATTTACAACGGCCATGTTTACATTGCTATGCCGCCCCTCTTTAAGGTTATCCCTAAGCGGGGGGAGGAGCAGTATCTGTACGATGAGAAGGAGCTGGAGAAATACCGGAAAACCCATACCGGTGAATTTACCCTTCAGCGCTACAAAGGTCTGGGTGAAATGGACGCCTCCCAGTTGTGGGAGACCACCCTGGACCCGGAGCGCCGTGTTCTAAAACAGGTGGAAATCGAGGATGCCCGCATGGCATCGGAGATTACGGAGATGCTCATGGGAAGCGAAGTAGGACCCAGGCGGGAGTTCATCTACCAGCATGCCGACGAGGCAGAGATTGATGCGTAAACAGGAGCAGGAGAGAAACATGGCAGAAAAGATATTGAAAACCGAATACAGCGAGGAGATGCAGCGCAGCTACATGAATTACTCCATGAGCGTCATCACCGCCAGAGCCATTCCGGATGCCAGGGACGGCTTAAAGCCGGTGCAGCGCCGTGTGCTTTATGATATGAGCGAGCTGCGCCTGGGGCATGACAAGCCTCACCGGAAATCCGCCCGTATTGTAGGCGATACCATGGGTAAATACCATCCCCATGGAGACAGTTCGATCTATGAAACCCTGGTGGTGATGAGCCAGGATTTCAAGAAAGGGATGGCTCTGGTGGACGGCCACGGAAATTTTGGCTCCATCGAAGGGGACGGAGCCGCGGCTATGCGTTATACGGAGGCGCGCCTTCAGAAGTTTGCGGAGGAGGTTTACTTAAAGGACCTGGACAAGACCGTCAATTTCGTGCCCAACTATGACGAGACGGAGAAGGAACCGGAGGTTCTGCCGGTACGGGTGCCAAACCTTCTGATTAACGGAGCGGAGGGAATCGCCGTCGGCATGAGCACCAGTATTCCGCCGCATAATCTGGGGGAGGTTGTGGACGCGGTGACGGCTTATATCGACCGGCCGGAAATCACAACTCAGGAATTGATGGAGTATTTGCCAGGTCCGGATTTTCCAACCGGGGGCATTATTGCCAATCAGAAGGACCTTCCTTCCATTTATGAAACCGGAGTGGGGAAGCTGAAGCTTCGGGGCAAGATGGAGGTAGAGCTGGGAAAACGGAAATCGGATAAAGACAAGCTGGTAATTACCCAGATTCCATATACCATGATCGGCGCGGGCATTAATAAGTTTTTAACGGATGTGGCGGAGCTGGTGGAGTCTAAAAAGCTGACGGATGTGGTGGATATTTCCAACCAGTCCGGCAAGGAAGGAATCCGCATTGTGCTGGAGCTGCGCAAGGATGCGGACATTGAAAAAATCCGCAATATTCTCTACAAGAAGACGAAGCTGGAGGATACCTATGGCGTCAACATGCTGGCTATCGTAAACGGACGGCCGGAGACGCTGAATTTAAGAGGGATCCTTAAAAACTTTATGGACTTCCAGTATGAGAATACGGAGCGGAAATACAAGGTATTACTGGAAAAAGAACTGGAGAAAAAGGAAGTTCAGGAGGGCCTGATCGCCGCCTGTGACTGCATCGACCTGATTATCGCTATCCTCCGGGGGGCAAAGAATTTAAAAGACGCCAAAGCCTGCCTGATGGAAGGAGACGTCAGCAAAATCCGGTTCCGTGTTCCCGGTTTTGAAGAGGACGCCAGAAAACTCCATTTTACGGAGCGTCAGGCTACGGCCATCCTGGAGATGCGTCTTTACCGCCTGATTGGCCTGGAGATTCTGGCTTTGGAAAAGGAGCATAAAGAGACTTTAAAGAAAATCAAACGGTATCAGGAAATTTTAGGCAGCCGTCAGACGATGAACCAGGTGATTAAGGAAGACCTGGCGGCCATTAAGGCAGAATTTGCCGTTCCCAGAAAAACCCTGATTGAAGATGGAGCGGAAGCGGTTTACGATGAGACGGCGGTAGAGGTTCAGGAGGTGGTCTTTGTGATGGACCGCTTCGGCTACTGTAAGCTGTTGGATAAGAATATTTACGAACGAAATCAGGAAACCGTAGATTCGGAACAGAAACATGTAGTCCGGTGTATGAATACCGATAAAATCTGCATGTTCACAGATCAGGGCAATCTCTATCAGCTGAAGGTGATGGAAGTGCCTGCCGGCAAGCTTCGCGATAAAGGAACACCCATTGAGAATCTCAGCCGTTTTGATGGAACAAAGGAAGAGATTGTTTATCTGACCAGTGCTCAGGCGATGAAAGGCCAGACTCTGGTATTTGCTACGAAAATGGCTATGGTAAAACAGGTTCCTGCCCAGGAATTTGAGACCAACAACCGCCTGGTAGCTGCTACCAAGCTTCAGGAGGAAGACAAGCTGCTGTCGGTAACCCCTGTTCAGGGAGAAACGGAAGTAGTGCTTCAGACTACGGGAGGCGTATTCCTGAGGTTTGCGCTGCAGGAAATATCACTCCTGAAAAAGAATTCCCGGGGTGTCCGGGGCATAAAGCTGGCCCGTGGAGAGGAGCTGGAGGCTCTCTATCTGCTGGGAGAAAATACAATTGCCGAGTATAAAGGAAAAATGATCCACTTGAACCGTCTGAAGATTGGAAAACGGGACGGAAAGGGAAGCAAGGCGAGAGTGTAAAAATCGGTTCAGAACGACTCATCCCTGAACTGTTATAAAAAATATTAAGGAGGAATGATTGATGAGTATGGTTGACAACACCCCTACTGCCCACATTGCAGCGAAGAAGGGAGAAATTGCCGAGACAATCCTGCTGCCCGGAGATCCCCTGCGGGCTCAGTACATCGCGGAAAATTTCCTGGAGAATCCTAAGCAGTTTAATGCTACCCGCAACATGTTTGGATACACAGGAACCTATAAAGGACGTCCGGTATCGGTAATGGGTACCGGAATGGGAGCACCTTCGATCGGGATTTATTCCTATGAGCTGATTCATTTCTACGGATGCAAAAATTTGATTCGCATCGGAACGGCGGGAGCCCTCCAGACCAGCTTGAAGGTCCGGGATCTGGTATTCGCCATGGGAGCTTGCATGGAAGGCGGCTATGTACGCCTGATGAACCTGCCGGGAGACTATGCGCCGATCTGCAGCTATGAGCTTCTGGAGAAAGCGGTGTCCTTTGCCAAGGAGAAGGGCTATTCCTACCATGTAGGAAATGTGCTCAGCTCCGATTTGTTCTACACACCTTTGAAGATGGCGCCGAAGGGACTGGATTGGGCGGACATGGGCGTTTTGGCTGCGGAGATGGAGGCGGCAGCTCTTTATACGAATGCGGCGGCTGCCGGAGTAAATGCCCTGGCTATTTTGACCATTTCCAACTCCATTGTGACGGGAGAGGAGACCACCGCCGAGGAGCGGCAGACCAGTTTTACTCAGATGATGGAGGTTGCCCTGAGCCTGGCTTAATCCGGCAGGAAGCATACAATAACTGGAAAATGTCCGTATAGCAAATACAAATGTATTTTTATGACGAATCAATCTTGATTTTTTCTGCTCTTTGTTATAGG